>Ga0209454_1000978_pt1 | contig 16678 bp, 8 predicted proteins | sample WorMetHERISLAND1_2_FD_187400 | JGI IMG/M metagenome (GOLD analysis project Ga0209454, IMG submission 187400) | Marine gutless worms symbiont microbial communities from Max Planck institute for Marine Microbiology, Germany - Olavius geniculatus... | ecosystem: Host-associated > Annelida >...
ACCCTCAGCACAAGGCTGTAAAATTTTACGGTTTGAGAGGATTACTAGGGAGGTTAAGAAAAATCACCAGACTCGCACTTGGAGCCGCACTTTCCACAAGTCCCGCACTTTCATGCTTTAGGGTCAAAGATTTCTTGCCCTAAAAACCGAAAAAAAGTGAAACAAGCGCGTCAGCTCCCCTTGGGCAGACGCCACCCTCAGCAAAAAAGGATTTTTTCCAAAGTGGCATTTTTGGAATCTGCTATCTTTCCTGAGTCTTTTCAGTGAAATAAGTGAACATACATCATCGCTAGTTTTCGAGTTTCGAGATATTTGGCCTTCTTTAGGGGTACTATAGTGCCCGAAGCTGTATTTATAATTTTTGGCACAAAGCTACTATACTTTGTTACAACACCAGCCATATAAAAATCATCCACCACACCTGTTTTGTTTCATTGCTTTACCTTGTGAAGTAACCCTGTCCTTAAACTTCACTTTTTTGCCATACAAAAAAGTAGGCCTAGCAAAAAAATATTTAAACATGAAACTAAATCAAATCTGCAAGTTTATGATATTCCTAATTGTTATCATAGTCAAGCATGAGAATGTGGGAAGGTGTGTGTATGGTCGTGATGGCAGGAACAAATGACATGGAAAACAAGATTCTCAGTTGTGGCTAAGCTGGGGCCGACCGCACCCACCACGTCCGACAGACGACAACGACGTGACAAAGAATCGACCTTAAGCTTACAGCTTAGAGGTCGGCCCAAAAATGGCACAGAAAAAAATGATGAACGACAAAACAAAGCTTGTAAAATAGGCAAAGAAAATAACGACAAAGCAAGTCGTTGTTGTTGATCCACCTATCAAAAGAAAAGATTAGGCGAAATGAGATTAAACAAAATGAGAATAGGTGAAATGAGGTTAGGCGAAATGCTACCCAACCGGTTTTACATGCTCAGTGTCTTGTGGAATTCCTTGTTGGTTCAGTAGCTTATTTGCATATGTGTAAGGTGCTGACTGGACCCCATGGTGAAATGCCCTTATAGGGCCTGTACCCATAGCACAACCTGCAGAAAAGTAGTCTATTTTGCCTTGTTACTAGCCCATTTTGCATTGGCTTCAAATGTTTCATTTATCTGGAATCGAATGCTCATAACAATTTGCAACATATTTCCTAAACTTTTTATACATTGCAACACTAGCAATTGCTCTTTTCCTCCGGAAGCATAAGATAAAATTTTGCCAAAGTGTCGTCGGAGAGCCCTGGCAGGATCTTGCTGCGGCTCTCCCCAAGCCTCAGTTGGCAGGGAGCTGTAGGTAGTTTAGGGGTACGCTGATCCCCCAAATATTTTTGTCCCTGTCTATATACATCCAAAAATTAAGACTATTTTGCACTATGAAGACTAATTCTCACAAGAATTGGCACCAATATTTCGCTTCAGTCAGTTGTAGTTGGGGAAAATTCATTGCTGAAGTCAGCACCTGTGTATTTGCATGCTTATAGTTGATGTCTCTCTATAGGCAAAGTGCTATTGCATGATCTAGGTTTTTTTTTGTTCTGATGTGATTTACATTATTGTTGTTGTTGTTTGTATTCACTGTTTACCTATTATTATTATTATTATTATTATTAGTTGCCGTATTTTATTGTCAGCTGCTAGGGTAGGATGCATAATGCATATAGTCATACGCATATCCAATACGTGACTACCTAACATACTGCATAGCTGTGTACAGTACTAATAACGTGTATTATATTACATATAGTCACAGTTGTTGTTCAAGAAAAACAAGGCTAGTGGATTTGCATTGCTCTGTCAAAAAATTATTCTGAAATAATGTTATTTGTGCATAGTAAAATAATAATAGTGAGCATAATAAAATAATCATAATAATAGTGGTCAGGTTAAATTTCTTTTTTCAGTTTCATTGTCATTTTTGTTGCTCACGTTTCTCTGTTTCTCTGGGTGTTTTTGACCCACCTGTAGTAGCAGTTAGTAATTGATTTTCTGCCAGTCTCACAACAGCATGACAAAGCTAGTTTTACTGCACACCTGTAGCATAAACAGTGTCCAGAAAAAAGCAACTCCAAAAAGCCCACAAAAAATGACGTAAAATTTCATGTGTGGAATTTTAATCAAACATCAGTGAGAGTTGCCTTTATTTAATGGCAGGGCTACTTCAAGATTAAAAACTGAAAAATAGTAATCACTGGCTCTTATTTTTTCAGGGGGGGGGGTTGTTTTTCCGGACAGATTGTATGTTACACTATGTGGGTGACTGTAAAGTTGTTGATATTGTTATTACATATATACACTGTGTCTCAAAAAAAACAGTTGAAATTGTTTTGGGCATAACTTTGTCAAATTTCCACCAACTTTGATAATTTTTGGCAAAAAGATGGCCAAGACGATATTATTATGTAGGGTGCACCCTTTTACCACTTCACCTAATTTATGTCAACGCACTACCATGTGAAACACAGATGCTCCAAATTGTTACATTATGCAGCAATTTGTATCAGATGGCTCACCTTTGCATCATCAATTCGACAGAGGGTGCAACATGGTTTAATAATTTTGAGGTATTAAATATTTATGCTGAAAACAGCAGACAACAAAATATCTGGCTGATGAGCTTAAAACACGTCTAATCAATGAGTGAATGCATTTGGTCAGTCGATCGTTAATTCTGCTATCAGCCATTGGCATTGCATCTAAGCCATTGCATCTTTGTATGCAGAACACACTTTGGCATAAATTCTAATTTTCAAGTGAGTTGTTATACAAACTTAAAATTCTGTTAAATAATCCACATTTTAGTGTCTTTTGTGCCTAATTAACTCGTTACAGCATTTACTTGAGCCAACAACTCAGCATTATGCAACAATTTGGAGCATCTATGTTTCACATGGTAGTGCATTGACATAAATTAGGTGAGGTGGAAAGTGAGCACACTTTACATAATTTCGTCGTCTTAGCCATCAACATGCCAAAAAAATTTGACAAAGTTATGACAAAAACAATTTTGATTGGTTTTTTTCTGAGACACGGTGTATACACCATTGCCTCATGGGTTTTTTATTTCCAGCTTGCTAAGTCGTCATTTGTGCTGTGTATTACTTGATGACCTTCCATGACGTTGCAGCAGAACATTTATTTTGCAAGCTTCTACAGTAATTAAGTAGTTAAGTCTTTAAATTTCATAGTTATTGCATTTGCAGTTTGGTTTTACATTGCAAAAGCAATGCAATTCTAAGTCTGTAATCAGCTGGTTGGTCATTTACTTGTTTTTTGCATTGCTTTCTGTATTAAATAATGCAAAATAGAATTATCGGCATAGAACGCGACTGCAGCTGGTGATTCGATGAGCTAAGAACATGACATTGTTGCTATTGTCATTTGACTACCGAAGCTAGACTTGCGTAGTAGATAGCTTGATGCCACCATTGTCACGTTAGTGATAGCACTCTAGCATAATTTCAGCATGATTTTATGTTATTAGGGTGACCACAGGGATCGGTTGCTAATAGTAGAGTCGTGGGTTTAATTAATAGGCAGGACAGGAAGTTGCAGTTTTTGGACAGACGCTGCAAATTTCCGACAAAAAGTTGCAAATTTCCCACAGAGGAGATTATGGCCCAGATTTTAAATTTTGCCTCAAATTTCCACAACCCAGATGTTGCATTTTTTTGTACGAAAATTTTCAGACGAGAAGATTTTCTGACAACTCTGCAACAGCCAGAAATGTAGCCGCCCCTTGCCATGACGCCATCGGTTCGTAACGAAAAAGTAAACAGAATGTTCACATTCACTCCCAGTCCCAGCACAGAAGCACAAGCTTAAGCTGCTGGGGTCGAGGGACCTTTGCTGAAACCATTTTGAAATGCAGGCAACTAATTTTCACTCTGTGGCTCTGCATATAGAAAAAGATAACCGGACGGTTGGGTCACAGCGTGAAAAATGACTGGAACAGCGTTCTAGTTGTCCGAATAAGGAGCAGAACGGTGTTCTGAACTTCTGGTGCACTCCGGTCTCAACCGATCTGTTGGTGACTAAACCTGATCGCTGTCTAGCATTGTGAAGTCCCTGTCTGATTAATGTGAAAATAATTAGTTGTTGTTGTCACATCACGTTTGAACCCGTTGGCATAATGCTTGCATAGTGTTTGCACTTTAATGCTTGGCGTTTCCGGTGCCATGACACCTGTTGGACAAAAACCGAACGCTGTCGTCAGGTAGAAAAGTAAACATAGTACAGTGGTAGTTAGATGACTGTATTTGCAGATAATTTCAACAAACATGTAATGTTTATCAACAACTCGTGTGACGTTCTGCAGTTACGTAATTAATTGTTATGTAAATAAAGATAATGCTTAACTAAGTGTGTATTCTCACAGTAAATCCAGACAAACTGATATATCAGACATGCCATGTCTCATGCGGGTTTCAAATCCACCTGCTAAAATATTGCCATGTGCATTGTAACCTAACACTATTTTCAACACTGTTTTTCACTAACAACTGTTTCTGAGCTAAAGTACCTGCCAGGCTACACCATGGGCCCTGCCAAAAAAAGTTTTTGGCACTTTCTCATACTCATATGTGATCTTGGGGGAAGGAAAAGGAGCAGACGGAATTAGGAAAGGGAAAACAGATTAAAAGAAGGGAAAAAGAGACAGGAAAGAGAAACAGAAGAATGGTATCATTCTGACACATTTTTATCTCCCAACCTTGGCATGTCTGCGACATTAATGTTGAACAATTCAGAACTTCAAAAAGTTCCAAAAACCACTTTTGTTCATATAATGAGAACACAATGCAAATGCTTCAACTGTTGGATATACAAAGTGCACTAATAAAAGAACAATGCCTCAAGAAAAAATCAATATTTCAGGAAATATAGCAGATTTTTCACCAAATTTACAATATTCGTACAGTAAAGTTCAGGCTAAATAACCAGAAAATTTTGTTAATGTATTTTGATTTTTTAAATATAGCTTTTGAAGTAAAAGTCCTTTTTCAAAGGAAACAAGTAGCACCCAAAAGTGAAGCTTAATGCTTAAACTACTACTAATCTAAATCAAAATCTTAAAACATTTTGATATAGCGCCATTGTCACAAAGTTAAGTGTGAATCACTTGAGTTGTTTTAATAAAATTTGCAGGATATATTGTATCTCATACAATGTATATAAGATGGGAAAGTTTGGATCAATTTAGTACTACCATGTGCCATTGCTGATGTATCAGTTTTTTTTCCAGGGAATAGTTTTTTTATTTGTGCACCCATAGCATCCAACTGTATGAACTGTTCAAAAAAGTACAAATAGTGGCAAACAGAGAACTTATATTAAATATTCAGTATAAATTGTTTCGCCTAGGAGTGGTGGATCGCCATTTAGAAAATCATTTTGCCTACTACCTACGACCACTAGTCGCTCACAGCCAGTAAGAGACTGACTACTGATCATGTAGTGGCAGACAAAATGATTCGCCACATTATTATTGGTCAGCCACTGAGCGTGGCATTCTCCCATTGGCTGTGAGTGCCGAGTGGGCTTTCTAGTGAATATCCAATATATATTTTCTAGTGAATATTTAACTCAAGTTCTCTGTTGGCCGGAGTGAGTTTAGCAGAGCTTGAAGCGCTTCTGCTGTACTGATGATGACGGTTCATCGTTTTCAGTGGACAGCCTCTTGCTGGCAGCCGATGTAGTAATTGTTGTAGCTGTATTAGTTGCACTGATTGTAGCAGTAGCTTGAGATGTAGTAACACCAGCAGCAACTGAGAGGGAAGAAGGAGCTTGGCCAATATTCGGATGATGATGCTTCGACATGGATAGAGCCTGCAAAAACACTACTACGCTGTAGTAGTTACAGCATACTACTACTGTTTCTACTAAAAGAACATCAACAACAACAACAGCTGCTGCTGCTATTACTACTATTATTGTGCATTTCAAGATAGAAAATCACATCCTGTTGTGAAAGTTTTGGTTACATTTATGCACCATTTCCTGATTCCAACCGACAGAGGGTTCTGATTGAACCCATCGAACTCTTCAATCCCTTGGCTATGGGCCTGTTGTAGTAATTAGACTGCACTGCTACTACTACTAATACTGATACTACAAAATGCTACATGTACATAGGTTCCTTTGCATGTGTGTTATACACTATACAGTGCTTTTAAATGGACACTCAAGACCTCAGTTGACTGCATTAGGAGTAACTCCACAAAGTTGGCTAGCTGAAGCTGAGAATCAAAAATATTAGCAGCAGTAGTAATATTTCTTCTGGTTGTGAATGCATGGTACTCCAGTTGAATGACACATTTACGTTCACCCACAGAGGTAGGTATGGGGTGGCAAAATATTAGCCTGCCAGAAAATTTTCTTCTTGTTGGAAAGCTCATTTCCAAAAATACAAAATCTGGGACTGGAAATTCCCCATTTTGGGGGACTTTAGGGGCTAAACTGAAATTATGAGCACCCATCCCATATATCCTGTCCAAAATCTGTAGCTGTCTGTTGAAAAATGGCAACTCCCAGCCCCACCACTTTATTCAACCCACAATGCCACTTTCCAAAGTCCCAGGTGTAGACTACTTTTACAGCCATTCTTTTACACATCAGATTTCCCTAAAAAACATGCTACCATACACAAAGTTGTAAAATATGGTCAGCTGCAAACCGTGTATACCTGGGCTGACAGACCTTCAATGTTCATGTCAGTTGACTTAATGCTAGCACTAGCAACAGTTGTAGTTGTTGTTGTTGTAGTATCACCAGTTGCAGTAGTAGTGGAGCGTGCATGATTCTGTGTCCACTCACGAGCCTTCTCTTCATACTGTTGTCTGTTGTATCTGAACTCATTTGCCTGTAACAATGCACTAGTTGTAGTAGTAGTAGTAGTAGAGTAGTAGTAGTTGTTGTTGCTGTAGTGCTAGTATTAGTGTCTACTCGCAAGCCTTCTCTTCAAAGTCTGCAGCATGTTGTATCTGAATTCGTTGTATCTGAACTGGTGGCATGGCATGGTGAACTAGTAAAGCACTGTGTGACTTTTGAATCAACAAAGTTTCTCTATGCCGAGACTGGTTAGTACTTCGATGGGTGACTGTCTGCTGGCAGGTAAACCACCTCGGTATACAACCAACCAGCTAGGTCGATTCAGCCCCCTACTCTTCATGAAATGGTGAATTGAGTATCAGCTTTTGGGCTGAGTGGTAATAAATGGTGACAGTGAACGTAGTATTGTAGCTGCTAGTTTAGGCGGACGTAAGGCTCAAGCTGATTGGCTTGGTCCAAAGATCAGCAGCTGTTCGGCGATCATGCTACGTTCACCAAATGAACTGCATGAATTCTTGCAGTGGCAGTGCCATGATGACAGATTGGCCTTCACTATTACTATTACTGTGGCAGCAGCAGATATAGTCAGCTTTCACCATTCGATGCCAGTTCATCTATCTAAAAACGCATTCTTGTGACCATTGTTTGGTAAAAAGTCCGAAATATGCATTGTTTTATCTACAACACTTCACAGTTTTTAATAGCATTATTTAAGAGAATTCCTGTCATGTTCAGACTTACTGTTAAAAATCCATTCTACGCTGATAGAAAATAAACTGCTGGAAAAATTTTTAAAAACGTTACAAAATGGTTTTACAAACGCTTATTCCAGCCACGATTGTACATGAAATTGGAGCAAGCAACTCATGCTGCAAGGATACCTGAAACAGTCAGAGACAGAGATGTTATCAGCTATTTATAAGTTCAACTCACAATGTCAGCCATGAGTGGGTCATCGGGGTTAGGTTCAGACATGAGCAGTTGAATTGTAGTCAGAAGAGTACAGATGTTCAGAGCAGGACTCCAACTGCCCTATTTACAGCAATAACAGATACACACAGTTAACAATCATCACCATTTCATTGCCATTGCACATTCATAGTACAAAACAGTGTGCAAGGTACTTTAACATTTTAATCCTTGAAAAGACTTAAAAATTGCCCTGGTAGGCTTCTACAGGTCAGATACCCTTCCTATGCCACAACCAACAGTATAATACAAATACAGAATAAAGCAACTCCCAGGTATATCACAGCTAAATAACATACACTCAACTATCCACAAATAAACAAGTATAAAAGTTCTGTTCTTTTATATTTTTCAGTATAAAAGTTCAAGAATTCCACATGAACATTATCTAATGTCAACTATTAGGCCTAAATATAAACTTCACCAGTGACTTCTATCCCCCCAAATCTGGAATCAAAATTGAGCAAAACTTTTTTATCCCCCAATTTTGGGCTCAAGTCCCTCCCCCATTTTTGAACTCAAGTTTCCCCACTCTTCCCCTCCTTCTGGCTTCTTCCCCTCTATAGGATGCAAAGTTTCGTTAAGGGTGTAGAGTGAAAAATAGAGGGAAAATAAAAAATAGGGGAGGGGAAGTTTTGTTAAGAGTATAGATTTCTCAGTGGAAAATAAGCAAGTGGGAAGTTTTAATTTACACCCTTAACAAAATCCCCCCCATTTTTCACTGAGCGTAAGCTACGCTCACCGGGTATAGGGAGAGAAGCCACTGAACTTCGCTTGCACTTGTGACTACAGTAATTTATATCAGCTGTCTCAATCTGCTACACATGATGTGAGGAATTAACAAAATAATACTACAACTGACACTGTGCATTATAAAGGCAGGTGGGACAGGAAGCTGTAATTTTCCGAAAGACACTGCAAATTTCTGAGAGGAGATCACAGGTGCTCAAAATTTCAATTTTATCCCTAAATCCGTCAGCATCACATTTTGCATTTCTGGGTGAAAATATTCCCAAAAGCAGAAGATTTTATGATATGCCACTGACAACATCTATGAGCAAAAAGCAAAAGTATGGTTTACTAGCCTTTGGCGGCATTTTGAGACTGTCCAAACAGATGCGACCAGCAGTGTCGATGTTTGGATGATAAATCTGAGTCACAAACTGAATGTTTGGAGGCTCAAATGGATATCTATACAACACAGCACAAACATACATGTAAACAACTACAACAGATAGGCTACCACACATTGACAACCGATATGCACATTTTTTGCACAACACTAATGTACAATTGTAGATCATTCTAAATTTAAAGTTAACATTTTGTATCTCTTCAGCAGAAATAGCGTATATTTATTTTATATTAATCTTCTACCTGTTAGGAACTGTGATCTGCAGCTTGAACATGCCGCCAGCATATGGTGATGTCTCACTTCCAATAATCTCTGAAAAACACATAAAATGACAGCAAAATCATCTACTGGCAATACTCTGAATATGGCCACAGAGTAACAGAAAGTTATCAACTTAACAAATTTTATCCTATGTCAACATCTTCATATTAGTGATGTCAACAGCTCTGGTAACAACAAAATTAGACCTGCCATGGGTACAATTACACTTATTTAGACCAGCTTCATATTTCACCAGTGAACTCTACTCGTCGAGTGCTACAAAAGATATCAGCACACCACCGTTCAATTCTGTCCGCAAGTACCACAAAAAACACTTTGAAGTACCGATCTCACTCAAGAGTAGAGTTCACTGGTGAAATATGAAGCTGACATAAATAAGTGTAAGGTCAGTGCTAGGGGTAGATCGGCATCTCGCACTAGTGAGCAGAAAATTACTAGTGGTAGATCGCCACTTTATCTAATTACATTTATCACATTATTAATGTAAGAATGCAGCCATATTTCTTCACTGCATTACCAGGACTGTGGTTGGGACTGAAATATCAGTCACTTTGTTATCAACTACCAAATTTATTCAAAAAGCAATATATTTTTAAGTCTGTGTTACAAAGAAACAGATATGGCTTGGACTCTGATATAATACTGAATAAGCCTGATTTAAATAAGGCGGCCTACGTGACAGCGTCGTGGCATGGTCCTATGACTACCAGGAACATAATTCTACCATGTACCTAATAATGTGCATACCCGATCTACCTCTAGCAATTTTCCAGTGCTAACAGCAAGATCGCTGATCTACCGCTAGAATTATTGTAAGTGTAATTGTACCCTGCCATACCCCGCAACAATCAGACATGCAAGTCCTCCAAGCCATAGCCCATGAGCCACTATAGTGATAGTGAAATTTACAACAAAAGATTTTCCTTTGATGTGCGAATATAGTTTTTACTCTGAGATCAACCAAGAAGTTAATCGACGCATTTCGGTCACATTAGATACAAGAAGAAGATAAGCCACTACTGGTTTCCCATTTTGATGAGGGTAATAGTTTAAGTTGACCTGACCAAATACGCACGTACTACACTTATCTGTTATCTAATGCACTGTGTCCAAAGTCCAATATCCACGATTCTTGACGTGCATCCAGTGAATTCACTCTGAATACGTACGCGCTTCCAAGTGTTGCAGACTGCCTTCTTTACTCCAACATGAAATACCATGCGGAGGGCTGTCCGAGAACAGTGCCAATTCTCGCTGCAAACGTGAGTTTTTCTGCGATGACATAATTCAAAACTTACGTTCTATTTTGTAAATGAAACAGTGACATTTAAAAACAATACGCGCCCGAAAATTATATACCGGAAACGATAAATGCTGTCAGTATTCAGTAAAAGTAGACTTATAGCATTAAACAGAAAGTGATGTGCAGTTTGTATGATCGTTAATTCTATTTTCAGTACGGTAGAAACAACGCAAAATTTGCTACTTTCAGTTTGGGGAAAACGGATGACGCTCGATGCCGCCCGGCCGCTGAGATGCTGCCACCGTCACTGTCTGTAATTTTGGTCAACAATCTCTCAGTTCGCCGAACTGACGGTAGCACTGAGCTTATATGATTGGGCTAAAAAAAGCAAATATTCTTAAGTTCTGAAGCTATTTATTTGAGTTATTATTTTTGAAGTAACCCAATTAACCAATATGACAAACACACAAACAAGCAAGAAAATTTTTTTATACACTTTTACGCTATGCATACTCTTTGGCATTTCTAGGTTTTTATACTAACATTTTCAGCATAGAGCGTGTCAGCGTGAAATTGAAGTAGCAACGGCGGCCGAAGGTTGAGGTTGATTGCTTGGTTTTTCGGTGTAAAAGTTGTCGTAAATTAAAGTTTTCGTCGGACAATGGCGGCGATTTTTACGAAGAAAGTTTATCCGTGTTTGTCGCTCTCGAAGTTGGGTCGTGCCGGGATGGTGTGCTTGCGTTCAAAAGCTACTTCGACGGTGACCGCTGTGGATTACGACGAGAAACACGGTGGAAGTAGCAGCAGCTCGAGCGATGAACATTTACCGCACTCAAAACGCCTCAAGGAGTCACCAAGAGCCGTCAAACGAACCCGAACCCACCTGGATACCATCATCAAAGACCGGGGAATTTCACTGATTCGTAATCCGCGAACAAACAAGGTATCAGATACCGCAGTGACTATTTGCACGGCCAAGAATAAATATACATCGTATAAAAATATGACAGAGGTGTAGTCTCGGTCTCAAGACCGTCTCGAGATATATTGATGTCTCATGTTTGGCTCATACTGGACAAAATGCTCAGCGTCTAGGTCTCGGATCTATGCAACTCGGGTCTCGGTCTTGGCCCACAAGGTCTCAGTGTTTTGTCAGTACATATGCACCACGTGAGATGACGCTAGGCGTGTAGTACGTTATGAGTACATCTCAGAAAAAGGCGAAACAGTATAATAACTTACCCGCAAATTTCTGATTTCACGTTAATCAATTGCCAAAGATGTTTAGAGTCAGAAAAATGAAGAAATTTTTATGATCGTTTCACGCTTTTCTAACTATTTTGCAACAAATCATACATGTGCTTGCAATGTGATCTCCACGTCACGGCTGTTTACTTCAAGCGTCTATTGACCGAGAACGATTGTGACACCGATCGTACTGGATTTTAGTTATTTTAATTGCAGTTGAATGCAACTACAAACCCTAAACCTTACCCTAACTCTGACCCTAAGCCTAACCCTAAAACTAACCCTAATTCTACACCTAAGTCTAAAGATCTAAACATGGTTGTTCTCGGTTTTTAGATGCCCGCGTGTTTACTTCCGATGGCGAAGAATAGTTAACGTGTTGCCTTAGTTACCAAATAAATACCGGGTGCGTTACCCTAAACCTAACCTTAACCCTAACCCTGACCCTATTTTTAACCCTATTTTTAACTTTTTTATTCACCAGAGGGTGCCACCTATCGCTCAGCCAGTGCTTTATTGGCAGGATATTGCAATTTTTTACCCCCCCCTCATTTAGTGCCCTTGTTTGGGGTGACTTCTTTCGAATTTATGTAAAAGCTTTACAGTTTCTGAAACTAGAGTCGTCCAGGCAGCTGACGGTGAAGATTTGGGGATCCTAGCTTGCACCGTTTTTGACTGAATCACTCGTGTGACAGACAGACGGATGGATGGATGGACAGAATTATGATAGCTAAGACACGCTACAGCAGTAGCTGCTGTTGCGCATAAAAAAATACAAACTTTACGTGTGCTGAATTACCGTACTATATTTAGCGTTGATTGTAGCGTTCGATATACCACAATCACCATAGCATATATGGTACTTAGTTACTCATTCTGAGAAATCGCTTTCTTTCCGGAAGTCGGACATTGGCCTTCTGAAGTTTGGATGTATAGACGGCACTGTCGACCCACCCTGTAGCAACAATTGGGGTTATTGCCTGTCCTTTCTCTTTGACTTGCTTTGAGGCTACTTATACCTAGGCCCCTACATGTCCGCCATATCAATAGCTTCAGTAATACCGGCATGGCCGCCGTGCACCTAGTCCTAGCATTGTTTCACACTACGTACACGGCCGCCGTCCCTTTAGCAAAAAATTTCAGGGGCCAAAAACATGCAAAATTTGGCCCGATTTTGGTCGCCTTCAAAGTTTGACAGCAAATGTCTCCGGAACTGATAAAGATATTCAAAATCGGACAAGTATGTGATCTACCGCAATTCCTCCCTCGTTCAGTGAAAAAGTCTGGTGAACTTTGGTCCAGAAATTTCGGAGATCTAGAGGTGTACTCATACCTACCTAAATTGACTTTTCGGGATACCACATTTTGGCCCCTAAGGGGAGCTGCGCCCCCAAATTTTTACACATGCTAGAGAATGACCTAGTCTTACTAGCACACCCCACTAGGAACAGGGGTCCCTTTTACATTTTTTCAAAGGGGGGTCCAAAATTGGCTTAAAATTCAGTGTATTAGGTGCAAGATTTTTGGAGCCTGGGGGAGTAGCTTTATGAAACTTTTGCACGTGACGTGCTGCTCAGTGGGGGTGATAACGCACGTACAACTTTTGGCTGTCACTGCCCCCTTAAAATTTGGGTGGGCAAAAAACGTCCAAAATTTGGTACGTTTTAATGACAACTTTTGATTTTGACTGTGAATATCCCTGGACTGGATAGAGATAGCGGTAAATGGTGTTATCAACCACAATCTCTCTCTTGCCTTGCCTTGCCTTGCCTTCGGGGTGGGCAGGCTCTTACACCTGCCCAGCGCTGAGGCCCAATGTGCATCCCCAAATGTAACCGCAAGGTTACAAGTAGCGGCTATAAAGCCGTAGTGGGCTGTAAAGCCGAAACCAGCACAAAAGCATTGGTAACGTGTAGTAAATGCTGTCACGGATTTGGTCAGCTCTTAGTACACTCCTATCCTCCAGATTGTAGAAATCTTTCGGGTCATCAGAGCAAAGCCCCACCACCACGTCAAGGTGGCTGACCACAGTGGGGACAAACTCTCCAGCGTTGAACCAAAAAGTTGGTGAACTTTGGTCCACTAACACTAGAGATAAGATGGCTGATGTTTACCTACCCTATGTCGTCAACGTGCGTTCTGCGTATGCTAATGCACTTGACTTCAGCCCACGTGATTTTGCTACCTGGAATTTTACCTCCCCCTGAGTTTTCCACCCAATTAGACTTAAGGCGCCAGGCAGACTCACGTTGGGCTCTGCCCCAATTTTTTAGTGTTAACTGGATGCATATATTTAATTAATAATTGACTTCTCATCTCCTGCAAATTGTAACAGACTTGGCTTATGTCTCCAACATTGCAAATGCAAATCGAAGGTGCAGAGTGCCGACTATATGTATGTATCTTTGTTACTATAAGGTAACGTAATGGAAAGTGCAAGGGGAAGCTAACGTTCTGCCTATTTTTGACGCTGATTTATATTTGTGGTGCTTTTATGGGTTTTACCTACAGCTGTCAAAGTAACGCATTAACTTAACTCATTGATAAATTCACACACATTAAAAAAATTAATGCACATACTAAATTTACTACGTTCTGTGATGCAGTAGTTTCAATATTCCATTAAATTACGGTTATTTGACGATCGAATAATATTCAAGTAATTAGAAATTGTTTTTTTGCCATTCATGGTCCTGCAACACAGGCACGATTTGTAGGCTTCATTCCAGGCAGCCTGTCGATGTAGCCTACCTACAATATGAACAATATTAATGATGTGTTATTAACACATTAACGTATGTGTTAAAAATTAATGCAGTGCATTAAAGGTCCGTGGTAACCAAAATTAACATATACATTTTATCCATTTTTCTGAAAGTGCAGAATTTTGTGATAACTTTGACAGTAATATCAGCGCCCAGCGTTCTGTCAACACGGAAAAAATTACCTTTGAAGTCGACGATCTGCGAAAACGACGTAGAAAACGCGCTGCCATGATGACCTGCGGTGACGTCATGAGTTTAGCCTGTAGACGTCATGAATCAATATTCATGACGTCTATAGGCTATGGCCTAGCCTAGAATGATGACGTCGCCGGCTAGCCATTAATATTCATGATCTATATGGGCTAGGGTCATGACGTCACTGCGGGCACTGATAGATTAGAATATTTCGCATAACGTAACGTAATGCCGCATTTTGTTTGAATTCACACATTAATTTCATATATTTATGAAGCTCAAATCGACATATTATATATGCGAGGTTAAATGTCTAATGTAAAGCTACAGAAATTGCGCGAGTGAGTTTGACCGTGGCCATGGACCTTTAATGCGTTAAAAAATCGTCGCTTTGACAGCTTTAGTTTTACTGAATATGGTCTTGGGGAGTGGCAACATCTCATTTTGGACAAAATTCCTAACATCTCTGTTTTGGAGCTACGTGTATTGGGTGCAGCGTGATTTAAGTTTTATATTTTATTTGACTGTCATGCTAGGCTATGCAGTCACTTTTTTTCCACGCAGATGCTGCAGCGTCTGTCGGTTTGTCAGTTTGTCTGTCTGTTTGTCCACTCTATTTATAGCAAAGCATGCTAGCAGTTATCACCGCGTCGCTTCGATCAACACGGGCGTGCAGGCCAAAATAATCACCATTTCTGGCACGCAGCAGCAGCAGCACGTCGCTTTGGCAGTCCTTCTGTCCGCATCAGCGTCAACACTGTCGGTCTGGCAGTGTCACATTAGATAGTTTCCCCATTACAAAGTTTCCCTTCCCGTGACAAATTATCCCCGGGCAATGAGCTCACTACGCGGCACGCGCAAGCGGCATACAATAGCATGCAGTGACCCTGCGACCGGTGGCTTCTCGGGCGACTTTCATCAGCTGCCTCCACTGTGATAATCCGAACGATTGCGTGACGTTTTATGGCCCTCATTTTGCGATCTTTAATGCCTGGGTTCAAGCAGTTCTGGCTGATCTTGTTTTATTAGTCCTCCCGAAAACGATAGGCACGAAAACGGGGCACGTGACTTTGATGCCGGAGAAATTTTACCCCTTCCCCAATTTCCCCCAGTTGGACTTAGGGCGCCGGGCGGACTCACGTTGGGCTTTGCCCCAAATTTCTAGTTTATTTATTTATTTCTGTCGCCTTAGTCAACAGCCAGATCGATGCCTATTGGCTTGTTTATCTATAGTGCACTGAACTCGTTCATGGTTGTTAGGCCATCCAAAACGCTGCTTTTATTTGGTGTATTTATTACGGCTGTCCTAACAGGCCGCATTACGGATCTTGCCCATTCGTCCGCCTGTCTTTGACAGATATTATTGACGCGCTACAGCAATGCTGTAGGCGTCTTACACAGTTGTCGTCCGTTGTCTCTTTGTCGTCCTCTGTAACGTGTGTATTGTGGCTAAACGGTGCGAGATGGGACCTAGATTGCTATTGATCACTAATAAGAAGTCGAATACTGGCTTTCAAATGACATTAAAATGATTGACCTTGGATGATCTTGAAGCGTCATAACGCACTATGGTGTGCCAATCGTGCAGTATTGAGGCTACACGGTAAATCGCAATAACCATCACGACATGCGTAGAACGCGACACACGCGACAGTCAACTAAGCTAATAGCTCGTAAACTTTATTGACAATCTGTCTCCAGAAGACAGATTTCTAACAATACAAAACTGTCGGACAAGATTATTTAGAGCGGGTTTTCTGTAGTAAGGCGTTATTACAATGGTGCGTTTTAAATATTATATATTTTTACTATCAAATTTCTGCATATACAGGGTGGTCCAAAAAACGGCACAAAGTTAATGACACCATAATTTTGCAACCGTAGGTCATATAGTCATGTGATTTTCAGCAAAATGTTCCGAAAGAAATTCTTTACGTGACTAAAGTCAATATTTCAATACAGCAGTTAAATATTCTTTGTTACTGCCGCAGGCAATTGAACAATGCAAAAA
>Ga0209454_1000980_pt1 | contig 16671 bp, 8 predicted proteins | sample WorMetHERISLAND1_2_FD_187400 | JGI IMG/M metagenome (GOLD analysis project Ga0209454, IMG submission 187400) | Marine gutless worms symbiont microbial communities from Max Planck institute for Marine Microbiology, Germany - Olavius geniculatus... | ecosystem: Host-associated > Annelida >...
CTTCTAAGGGGATGGGAGGACAGGAAAGGGTAAAGGAGGGGAGAAGAAAAGGGAAGGAAAAAAAGGAAAAGGGAAGGAGAAGGAAAGGAGAGGAGGGAGGGGAGGGGAAAGGAAGGGGGAGAGAGTGGACCCCCCAAGGATTTAGTGAAATGACGCCACTAAATTGTCGTTTCACCGCTGGGGTAGTTTTATCCTGGAGGGGGTTGTCGGACACCTAGCCGGTGACGACCGACCTACGACAAGCGTTTACGACCGTTTGACGACATACAACGCAAGCAAGCCGTGACAGTGCCCATATCTTTCTCTCTCTCTCTCTTTCTATCTCTCTGTGTGTATTTGTATATGCGTGTGTTCTCGGAACGCTTAAAGACCGTTGACTGATGACGCACATTCAACACAATCAGGAGGCCTTGTCTCGGATAGGATACCGCGTTCGACGTTTCTAATTCAGTTAACCCTTTTAACTGTACATAGAATTCTTAGAAAATATCTCGTGCAAGACGTGGTTTGGTTATTATCCAACGCAACGAACGCAATGCAATAAGAAACACCGCTTCTATTCAGGGGCGTTTATCTCCCCTGAGTCCTTGAAGCAAGTTCCCCTAAGTCAAGGTGAGGCGCCGCAGGCGATGAGAACGAGGCGTCGATAGGATGGGCACTAAAGAGGGGGTATCCCCAGCTGACTGAAGGGTCTGGAGGAACGTCGTGAGCTCTCCCAGGTCCGGGACGGAACCTCGGCGAAAAAAAACGAATTTGGTGCAATCTAAGCGTCACAGAACACTTTCGCTTGCAGGATATCATAAATTATGAGAACGGCGTCTTACAGAAGTATAATATTCAAATTCCCCCTAATTTCCCCCAAAAAACTTTCTCCCATATTTTTTCTTAGACCATTTGCTACAAGGTTAGGTGTACACGCACCTGCATGACATTCGCGACCCGTATTTTAGAAGTCTAAAGTTGTGTACAGACCGACAGAAACAAACTGAACTGAACCGAACTGAAATCTCAGTTCGGTTCAGTTCAGTTGCGTTGCACGGACTGTTCAAAGAGAACGAACTGCAAGCAGTTCAGTTAATTTCGTTCGCTCTGTACACTCATTACGAACTGCTTAAGTTAAAGAAACCGGCCGAAAGATCTAAAATAATATTATAGGTAAACGTATTACTGTCCGCGGTAGCGAGCGACGACAGTATTGTTCTCGGCGAAGTTTTTTGTCTGTTTCATTGTCACCACGATAACTCATGAACCGCTGCACTTATAGCTTAACTCCCCTAAGTTAGAGTGAGTGACTAGTTTCTTAACGGCACATCAGCACAAAATAGGCCATTCAGTGCCATAGCCTCTAAGTTAGACGGATATTCCGATTTTGCGCGAACGTGCGTAACTCGTTAACCGCAAGATCGGCAAGAACGCATGTGACCTTGACCTTTGACCCACCCATGACCTTAAAATTCAATAGTTTTTCAAAAACCCTATTGAATTTTAAGGTCATTTGTCAAAGGCATGATCAAAGGTCAAGGTCACAGGACCGGATTTTCCGATACTTTTTAATTGCGAGATACAACCATTCTGCTAATTGCTGCTGCTTGGCATGGCTGTCTACTCTATGCAGATAGATATTGGTCGACGATGACAGTCGGATGACTTTACTGCTATGAATATCGCAGCATGCAGCGGTGTCTACCGCGGACAGATTTAGCCTTACGCAAGGCTTGACAGTCTAGTTAGGTATTTAGATCAGTCGGCGGCCGGTTCTTATAGAGTGACAGTGTACAAAAGTTGCTGGTAACTGAAACTGCAGAAGCGATTCTTTAACAGATGTCTGGGCAAACACGTCGTAATAGCAACGGCTTTAGGAGTATAGGCAAAGTCTTACAGCTGCTGTTGATGTGGCAGGGACACGATAGCGTCAAGTTGTTTATGGTCGACGTTCTTCTTAGATATCACGGTCTCTTGCAGTCTGCAACTGAAACACTGCAGGAGTTTCTTTGATTCTGAGCGGTTTTCTTCCCGGATGTTTAGGGTCCGCTATAGCTAAACGTAACCCTATCGCTAACTCTAACCCTACATCGGCTTAATCATTACACAGTGAAAAATGGTTTGGTTTATTTGTTTTGCTTAGTTTTGAGTGAATGGTTTTTTTCCTGCCCGCTATCGCCATCAAACTTGGCTCTGGGGGCGTCACCCCAAAAAGCGGTGCTGGTGTGACGTGGGCCTTTCTTTCTCTTCCACATTCTCGCACTTTTCTTGCCACCTGCCCTCTCTAAATCTAGCTATAGTCTGGAGTAAACTCCCACAGCGAAGTGTGCATAGGAGTTTCTGCAACCGCAAACTTATTTTGATATTTAAACGATATTGTTTTTGGCTTTTTCTGGCGCTGTTTACGAGCTCCCATATTGTCACACGCTACATAAAGTCGTTGTGTCTGTGTATATTTTTCGTCTGTGACGGTTAAACATATCTGCATGCTACTGACAACTATTTAACTCGCTCACACAGAGGTCAGGGCGGTGTCAATCTCGTAGTTTTTGCGTCGTAAGTCGTCGTAAGTCTATTACGGCTTCTTTGGTTGGTTTGCTCTCTACAGCCTTTGATCTGCCAGTGCCTGTTTTTAGCATATCGTTAATCAACTTGCGATAGCGGAAAACCTATGAAAATGTTGGAGACGATAATGGTTGAGTTCTTGTAATAGCCTGTTATAGATAAACGCAGATGTCAGCCTAGTGCCGACGTATTATGCGGCCGTCCGCTTAGCTATATGAAAATGTACTGCACATAACCATATAACACTTATCCTGAATTGCGGTGTTTAGAACTAAAAATCAGCGCCCCGGTTACTACTGCGTTCCCTGAGAAAACTTTAGGCCTAGGCCCCTATACCATTTTCGACGAAATCGTTCTAGCGTATAATCAGTTCTGCCTACAGTTTCATATTCCGTAGTTTGTCTGTCTGTCGTCTGCACATTGGTGCATCTTGCTTAAACCGTTCGACGGATGTGGCATTTTGGCAGACCTGTACACTTATGGGGTCTAATAACACAGTGGCTGACCCACCAAAAAGGGCAGATTTTCGGTAGAAGTCCCAGCCAAAACACGTCAATGCAAATTGTCGTTGTCGACTGGCGAATGCAAACAAAAAACGACTCCACCTTTGCGAAATTACTTTGTTGTTTGTTTTACGTTTTTATGTTCAAGTTAGGCGTCCGTACGGGATAGACGGACGGACGGACATGACGTCCGCCTGGAAATGTTCCCAGGCGCGCGCATAGAATTGATTATTGATACCACAGTAATGGGTCCTAGTACAGAACTGACTCACTAGGACTGGTGGCGTGCGCGACTGCGCGGCGCTGCTGTTAGTTCGGATTAACGCCGTCAGGGATCAGCATCTACTGTGAATGACAGTAGCAGACGGAGGTGAGCGGATGTGTCTGGACGGATATTCCGATCCGCAGCAGTTCAGACGTATGCGGTGAACACCAGCGTTATCAGCGGCGTCGTGGGTTACAAAAATAGGGGATAAAAAGTTGCAAATTTCTTACAGGTGATCAAAATTTTTAATTTTGTTTCCTTATTTTGTCAAAACTAAGCTAAAATATAGGGAAGAGGGCGTTGCTGTGCCCTGTCTCTCAGTCCCTGCCACGAGGCTGCTGGCTGACATTTTCATGAACCAGCGCGATAGCGAAATTAGGTGACTTTTTCAGAGTGACAGCTAAAAGTACACTGATTCTGTATAGAAGTAACTGATTAGGAGGGTACAGATTAAAGTAAGAAGGACCAAAGTAATTCGGTACAACGCGGAATCGCTCGCTTGAATTCGTCACATGGCAGCAGCAATTTGCAATTGCATGTTTTAGCTGTGAGTTCAAATTTTAACTCCCCTTTACTGGGGTTCAGTGACCCAGTCGTCGAACGGTTTAAGCAGGGTGTACGAATGTGACAGACGACAGGCGGACAGACCACGCTACGGACAAATGTTTAGCTATACAGGTGGAATCGCTTGCGCTAGCGATTCTGTCTAATACTATAAATTTTTATATTAAAGCAACATCGTAAGAGTGTCGAACACGTTGCAGATGCAGATTGATCAGAATTATTTGACAGCGGCTTAAAGTAATCAAAATTAAACGTCTATAAACGTCTCTGCATTACATCTACCGAGTGACAGACCTTCGGCGGATCAGTTAATGGAACTGCAGACTGTCAGCAGTCCGAGGATTATATAGAATCCGCAGGCCTCCAAGAGCGGCTCCTCTTGGCGAGTAAACGCGAACTTAACTGATTCAGCGCATCGTTGACACAGCTTAACTAATAGCATGCTACGCTCATCGCTGATAGATCGCCGGATGTCGGACGTTTGAGGTCAATACAATCAATCACTCCAGCTGCTCATTTCCAGTTATTTCCAGCTTTCCGGCAAAGCAAACAAGAAACAAAGTAATCTGGCAAAAGACGGCATTGCTCCTCGTTTACATTCGCCAGGTGACAGCATAATGACGGTTTGGCTGCAATTTGCAATTGCTTGTTTAAATCTTTTCTTCCTTGGTGGCCAGGGATCCCCATCTAACACAGTGTGTCGTTGGACCAGGAAGAAAACCTGAAACCTTAAAAGTCCAAATTTCAGGGTGTTTGAGTTTTTTGTTTGTTGTGCAATTTGTAATGCAAATGAAATTTATATTTTTCTATTCCGTCTTCTTTGCACACATAACCTTTAAAAACTTTTCCCAGCCACGATTTTTGAGGTACCCGTAGGCGTATCCCTTAATGTATATCTAGCAACTTGACAGTGCTGCGGTGAGCCTACTTGGACAATAATCGCAGCTAGGTGCCCGTGACGTCATAGCTACATGGCGGATGCAGTTCGCTTGCATCCGGGTGTCGTCGCTTCTTCGTAAAACAACGGACACGCACGCACAGACAAGCCGAAACTCCACTGCTTCGATTTGTTGCGGATTTGTCGTACAACTTGTTGCGGGACACAGCTTGTAAATCTATTGCGGCTGCCCTAATAGACCACATTACGGGTGTTACACTTGCCCGGTTGTCCGTCCGTCTGCCTGTCCGTTTGTACGGGCTTCTAAGTCGGAACACGAAAAGGCGTAGAAAATCTAAATTGGTCCGAGGTTTCCTAGATCAACAGCAACCGACAGGCTATATCGATTTTCAGAAAAGGTCATAGGTCATGGCTGGCGCCAGCGGCGTCGTGGATTTAAAAAGTAGGCGGAGAAGGAAGTTGCAATTTTCCGACAGAATTTCAACAGACAGTTGCAACTTGCGAACTTACGACCGAGGAGACTACGGGTGCTCAATTTTTTTTCGATTTTGCCCCTAAATTTTTGCCGCAAATTTTGTGTCTCTGGACGAAAAATTTACCGACAATAAGACTTTCTAACAATTTTCTGACAGCCCAAAATTTTGGGTGGGCATTTGTCCCATGTATGCCCTGTGCCACGACGCCATAGGTTACAGGGTTATGGTTGCACAGAATAATATGTGGAAGGCCGAATGTCGGCATTGGACCGACAGCACGTTGTGCTGCACACGCAACTAGAAGGCAGTTTGAGACCACAAACCTCCGCCAAGAGCGTTGCTGCTACCTACAAGATAAACTTAATGCAGCAATTTTTTTCGTATTTGCCAAGAATCAACACCGTTTGTTACCAAAATCTAATCACTTCTGAGTTGGGCCAAGTACAACTTTCCCTGAAAATTTTGGGCAAATCCGCTTTTGACGTTTTGTGTAATCCTGCTAACAATCAGACAGTGGTGAATAAACGCCGGCTGTCATATAATCTCAATGGCGGACGTAACAGATCGAAGTGAGTGGAGTATAGGCTTAAATAAACACTCAAACAGACTGATCGTCAGTTGATTTTGACCACCACCGGCCTAGCGTCGAGTGCTTTTACTTAGTCCACTCAGCGTCTAGTCCAAGTTGATTTGTCGTCACCGTGAGTCAGTCAGCTTTTCATCGCTAGCTGTGGATCGGTAACTTTGTGGTCACTCGGTCTAGTCTGACACACAGACAGAGGCACCTGACTGGATATAAGAAGAGCCTATAGAGAGACGGACCACACGCAGCGGGTTAGTTCGTACCTATTTGCTAATTGCTGTTTTCTCAGCTAATTGTTATTGGAACAGCTTAGTCGTTGTGTGCGTCATTTGCACGAATATGCGATACCTTCTTATAGCCTACCTGCTGCAAAATTCGTGGCTTTGCCTTCTTGCGCCGTGTGTAATTAGCCACAGTATAACACAATAGCCACTAGCAGGGTAATCAGGTATGTATTCAGGTGCGCGTTTATTAGGCAACGTTGGGTGAGTTGCCGATGTTAGTAGTATTATGTTACTACCAATGATTGACAGTATATAATGTAAAATGCACTGATATGCTGGTTTTTGGCTGCAGTTATCAGTCGGAGTCACTTTTTGCAGCGCAAGCGTTTCTACCTATTGCTACACATTTCTCTTTAGCGTGGTCTGTTTGTCTGTCGCCTGTCGCATTCGGACTTCATGCTTAATTGTTCGACGGGTTATGATGCTATTTAGCAGGTACACATGTGGCGTCGAATGACGTATTGTATTACATAGGGTTCCAGACCCACGGCCACAGGGGAAGGGAAGATTGGGTGTCGAACTCTTAGCCATGTGCATGCAACTGCAAATTGCTGCTGCTACCTGGCGAATACAATGGCGATTCCCTCTTTTGCCAGTTTTACTTTGGTCCTTGCTATGTGCCTACTGCCCACGGTAATGGGACTTCTATGCTGTTCTTTCAGTTCACACTGGCACATAGAACCATTGCCGTTTGGCCCTGCTGTGCTGTATGTCCCTCTTCACACTACGTCCTGTGCCGTGCGGTAGTGAGTGTGAACGGAGACTTAGTCGGTATCATATAGCCGTCATTGGTGTGTCGCTGGTCGGTTGGTATATATGGCAAATTACGGTTGTTGCGACGTCAATGCGTTGAGTGAAATTATCGAACTGCGTATGCCGTATCATGAACTAGCTATATGAAATGATCCTCTGATGTGAATATTACTTTCGCAAACGATAACGAAAACGACAACGAAAAATGGCCGACATTATGCTTATTTTGTTTCTATATAGGCTACGTGTATAATCGAACCGTGACCGAGATGCTTTAATTACCTGTTCGCAGACAGTCACGCAGCCACGTAGTAACCACCATGAAAGCGACCAAACCGGGAGTCGAACCCATGACCTCGCGATCGTGAGCCCAACATCCACAGTTTCGCCACAAGCTGCCACGACAGATGTAAACTAATTACTTGTAAACTGAAATGCTCATGGCTAAGTACTGCCCGCGGGTAGCTGTAGTATCATGCACACAAGAAACACACAGATAACCCATGCGATCTTGACTTTTTTGATATTCAGTAGATTTCTATAGACTGTCAAGGTGCATATTCGTGCACAACTTCATCAAGCAGTGTAGCGGTTCACGGGTTGTCTTGTTAAGAGAGAAACACATCTTGCGAAGATGCTGAAAACAATACTGTCGTCGCTTCTGCGGACAGTAAAACAACGCGCTAGCTCGACGATTATTGTGCATGACATTGTGTTTTGCTGTAGTTATACACGGACTGGGTCAACGACGTGCTGCAGAGAGCCTCGGTGAACTGTACAGCAACTCGTCGATGTGTAACTAATCTACAAACTGATCTCAGCAATACTCAACTTCTCTGCCGTCTCGTCGAGGCCGTCGGTACGCTGAATACTTACTTACTTACTTACTTAGTTCATCGTCATCGCGAGCATGCCCCGGGCTGGAGTCTAGCCGTATCCACGATCTGCTTGCATCATTCTGGGTCTTGTGCGACTCTCCAGTCCAGGCGGAGTTGAGTCCGTGGTTGAGCGGCTGTAGGTCGGCTTCCACAGTCCGTAGCCAGGTGTGACGTGGACGTACTGGGCGGCGCATCCTGCATATGTCCTGTATACGCTCGTCTCGCGTGTTTCCATTTTGTCGTTTGATTTCTTGAACGCTGCAGGCTGCGACGTAACTAATGACTTGTATTATGTTACATTCTAAGCTAATCCCTACTTCAAACAAAACTTGCCCTATCGTAAATGAGCGCCCGGAGGTATGAGCAAAAGGTAGGGAGGGCGTTCGTAGTAAACTATGTGGGGTGCCGCAGCGTCCCCAGTTTTGAGCGTCTGAGTCGCTATTACGGGGCCTCAGAATACCAAAAAAATGTCAACATGACTGGCATTTTTTTGTTCTTGGTGTAAATATGCAAACGTGCTGCATGGTATCGATTGAATATTGCATATCACCTTCATTTCTAAATTCCTACTCTGGGTTTGTGTTCAATCTATTCCTGTGAAGGGGCTTTGCACCTTATAACAAAACTTTCTCCTGGCGCCTCTCTTGGGCGTCGTTGCAGGGGGCAAGGAGGGAGCAATCTTCTCCTAAATTTTGGCTTGTCGGAAAAATTCTCTTCTAAAAGTCCGGAAACTTATTTGTCTGTTTATTGCACAAAACCGTATACACTGCAGTCCCCATTTTGGAAGAATTTAGAGGTAAAATTAAAATTTCGGTCACTCATATTTATCTCCTCTGTTGAAAATTTGCAGCTAGTATGTCGGAAAGTTGCAACTTCTTGCTCGTGCTATTTTACAACGCGTGACGTCGCTGCCTGTTCTTAAGACACACAATGCAGAGAAAAAAGCGGATGCCTGGTCGGAGATAAAAGAAGCGAGCTGTGTGAAGTGGGATGAAACGTTGGGTCACTGGTGATGAGGCGACTCGCTAGGGGGCAACACCACTTGCCGCTGTCCATGAACGCCTGTATCAATCCTATACAGACAGCGGCGTCATGGATTAAAAAAAGTTGGGGGTCAGGACCGTAGAAGGTTGCAATTTTTCAATAGACGGCTGCAAATTTTAGACAGAGGCAATTGTAATTATGGGTGCTTTAAATTTTTACAAAATAGGAGAATACCAGAACCAGTTTTAAATTTAATATTTTCGAAAAACATTTTTCGGAGAGGCTAAAATTTAGGGAGTATTATTGTTTTTGCCCCCATGTCACGACACAACGGCCAGTAGAGTCCGTGCCCAGGCCACCCGCACTGTCGGCACTTTTTTGAGGTACAGACAAAAGTCTAACGACAAAAACCCTCTAGAAATAATACCCGTCTAGGACAAAACCTCCTCTTCTATGCTATAAGACTTATTCCGTACTTTGCAGCAGTCTGTGTTGTAATTTGTAAGCAAATGCGTGTCGATATTTTCGTTCGTTTTTCGTTATCGTTGTTCTATATCGAGTCATTAGCTTGAAATTACTAAAAGTTTGATGCCGCTGAATTTACTTATGATATAGTAGCGTCGATTATTGAACGGGGACTCTTGTAATATTTTTCGTCATTGAACGTTTTGACAAGGCGGGGGTTTGTCGGAGCGAGAAGCGTTGTATCCGTCCAACGCAACAAACGCAACGTACGCAACGATCGCTTCCATCTTTGCGTCAGCTGCGTAATTCGTTGTGTTCGTACCGTGCGCTGCGTTGTGTTGGTCGGGAACCGCACTTTAGGGATTTTTGTCATATCGAGCGAGGGGTTTTGTTGTGTGGGGGGGGGGTAGTTTGTCGGAACCTCACTTTTGCCTATCACACCTCCCTGTCCATAGTTCTCGCTCGTGGTTACATCATTGCGGTCACACAGGTCTGCTTGTTGAGTCGGCTGTCTCTGTTGCTGTTGAAGATGATTTCTGTCTTGGCGTTGCAGTTGGCGAGCAAATAATCAGCGACAGCAGCAAACAGCGACATGTAAGTGGAAAAGTCACCGATACTTATTCTTATGATTAACCTTGTTTAATTTGCAGTTTGGTTTTTAGTTTGTTAGTTTAATAACCTCTAGGCTAAGTTGTTGTGGATTATTTAACGGTCACGTTGTTGCGAATTGCCCCAAAAAATGTGCCAGTGACAATATTTGTTTGGCAAATATATGGACATAAGTTTAGCGGCACGTTTTTACGGCTTATACTGCGTAACACGCAACAACGGACGGAACGCAACGAACGCAAGTGACGTAACGACCGCTTTTATTTTTGCGTTTTTCGTTGCGTCAGCTGCGTTCGTTTAGTTTCTTGCATTCGTTACAATTTAGTTTGCCCGACTAGTTCTATCATGTTGCCCTCATGTCGCTGCGCTTGACAGTTAGCCGTAGGTCTAGTTAGTATTTGACTTACTGATCGACAGCTGCATGTAGCCCATGCCGTTATGCCGCCCCCATGGTACGTCGTTACCTTGCAACAAACAGTTGCTAGGCTGCAATTTACATGCTCGAACGATTGCACACGCATCTGTCTGCCTGTCTGCTCGGTAAAAATATATATCCTGCCCCTTGCCGCCCCCCCCGCTTTTTGCGGCCATGTGACTGTGGGGGAGTGGCCGGCCGGCCGATGACTTTTTTTGGAGCAAAGACTACGGACGTTTGAAATTACGGTCCGTCGCCGCCGACCGCTGTTTCGTTTAGCGGATCACGGGCGGATCACAAGAGTTAATGCCAGAGATGTGGTCTTGAGAATTGAAACTCATAGTTTTTGTCTTGTGACCGACCGGTCGCTAGAGTCCAGACCAACAATTGCGGTTTCGGTCTTTGTCTTGCATTTTTGATCACGTTCCGTTCCGTTCCGCTGAGATTCCACGAATTGCTATGCACACCTTTATAACTTTGAGATTCGCCATTTGTGTCAATATGTAAGCAGTTTAGCCACTAGAAATAAAATTAACGAGATGAAGGCAGCAGTTGCATCGTGGGTTGAAAGTTGGGTTGATGGGAGAAGGTTGCTATTTTTCCCACACAGAGCTGCATATTTCCGTCACACAGTAGATTTTGGGCACTCACATTTTAATTTTGCCTCCCTCGAAATTTCCTTCGATGGGAATTTTTGGGTCAAAAATTTGTATTTTTGGATGAAAATTTTTCTGATAAGAAGACAATTTTCCCACCGACTAAAATTTAGGGTGGGGCGTAATTGTTCCCTTTTTCCCTGTGGCGACGCCACTGTCTGAAACCATTGCAGAGCGGATCGGATACTCGGAATGTGCATGGGGCATGTACGCGTCGGCTTCAGAGGTTGAAATAGAGGCTACACTAAGCTAGGTTTAACATCCTGTTGAGCTGACCAGAGCACGTATGTTGTGTGTAAAGGCGTTAGCACATGTGCAACGGAATAAAACGAACAAAAAAACGGAATCGCTTTTCCACCCAACTCCTTGTTTATATGCCAGATTTGCATGTTAATTTTGAGTTAGACCCCAAATTTTTTCTTTTCCCTGGGTGTCAGGGACCCCCGTCCAATACGCTCTGTCATTGATCCCCGCAACTTTACCTGCCAAACGACATCTAAACCCATCGAACAGTTTGTCAGACGACAGAGAAGACATAACAGACTGACTGACCAGGCTACGGAGAAATAGGCAGGAATAGGCGGAATTGCTTGCGCTGAAGAGCGATTCCACCTAATAAAACAAGATAAAACAACGTCGAGTCTCTGTCACTTTGTTTTATTGCAGCAAGACACGCGTGCGCAATGAAACAAAATAAGACAATTTATTTTGTCTTATGTTAGTTTTGTTGCACACGTGCAAAACTTTGCAGTACGACCGCCATAGAACTTTTTTGCGTTCAATTTGCGGGGATTCACGTAATGCAAGAAAATAAGTTGATCTGCTTTTGTCTTATCTGGTTTTGTTTTATCTCGTTTGCACATGTGCGAGCCGCTTAACTGGCGAGCTACTGTTTAACAATAGGCAACAACCTGGCAGCTATACATCGCACACATGCAACATGCCAGTTGCGTGTCCTCTCAGTTATGATGTGTCTGCAAACATAGAGAGGTTATCCGTCGCTCTAGCGGAAGTAAGTACTTGCGTCTCGTTAAGAAAACTCGGTTTCTAATACCCCGTTTACACCAGGAAGCATACGTGCAGCAAACATGAAGCAAACGTATTCAAAATACACGTGCACGATGTGTGCTGTAATTTTTTTTGCTTCTGGTTTGCTTCCTCTTTGCTTCATCGTGTAAAAGGGGTATAATTCTCAACTCGTTTTCAGCGACGCGTGATCAACATCGCTAAGGCCTGGTGTGCAACCAATTTACCCAATGTAACGAACGCAAGAAAGTAAACAACAGACGCAGCTGACGCAAGCGGCGCGGCGTTTGTTGCGTTATTTGCGTTGAGTACTTTGCGTGCGTTGTTTTGAATGGAGACTAGGCTCCACTTGCTTCGATTTGTTGCAGACTTGTCGTACATCAAGCTGCTGCAACAAGTCCGGGGCAGATCGAAGTAATGGAATCTGTGCTTTAGTCTGCAAATGCGTGCGGAAGACTAGTATTTGGTGAAAAATGTTTTGCACACGTTTTATGCCTATGTTTTGCACGTGACCACGTCTTGAGAAAATAGAAATGGTGTACGTTAAAAAATTGCAAAAAAATCGTGAAACATTTTTAGCAGGACCACGTACGCCATGAAGATCTGTGGTCGTGGATAAATGTAAAACAAAACACAAAACAGTTTTTAAACAGTATTTTGGAAATGTTTGATTTCGCACTGAAAATTTTAGAAAGCGCCTGAACACTTTGCTGGACCCGCGGACTGCACAAATGGAGGTTGTATTAAGTTCGAAGTTTGAACACCCAATTATTATGCCACTGACAACGTCTGAACGGCAGTTGACTTTGTAATTTGCTGAAATTGCTGTCATATTTATGGTTGTAATTAGCTGATATCACGTTCTCAGCTGATACTGTCGTGTGCTCAATTATTATATTGTTTGTTCGTGCAGCAGTTGGCGACCGTTGAAAACTGCTTTTGTTTCCTGCAGAAGCGAGGCGTTTGTCTTGATGGCATCTGCCCACAAGGTAAAGAAGCTACAATTTGTACGATCGTATATGGACCTGCTTACTGATATTTTCTTCGTTTAAATTTTTTCTAGTTTTAATTATTACAGTTACATTTCTTTTTAGTTTTCTGATCTCTATAAATCTGTCTTTCCGTGATTCTCTGTTTCTGGATTGTTTTATGTTTTACATAAAGCTAATTATTATAACAGTACTTTCTGTCGTTGTCCCTGTTGTTTTTTCACTTTATCTACGTCTGTTTTAGTGATGATATCAGCAACTATAGTTAAGTGTTTGTTTCAATGTATTTGTTTTGCTTGCGTTCGCGTGTTTCAGACGTGCGAGCTGGAAGTCTAGCGGCGATATTCTGCTTTGTCTACAACTTGTCTCACTACAAGAAGTCCAACTTTCGACAGATTGCCGAGCGAGCGTCGCCTAGTAACCAGCGCGGGTTGCCTAGCAACCAGCTCGCACCTGTTACAGCGGCAGCCAATACCATGCCGTCACGGTACAGCAACAATAATTATATTAGGGATGGAAATTGGTTCGAGAAAACCTAGGCTTTTACGATATAAACAGAACCTAAAACCTCAGAAATTCCAAATACGGCTCATTGATATGTTTTAAGATTGGTATTTGTTTGGCAATTTATGATACAAATGAATATAATTTTTTATTTTAATCTTGATTTTTGAATTTTGTCGTTCACTTGATGCATTAACGATATATAGGATGTTTTTTCCAGGGTCTTAAAATTTGTGCTTCGTCTTCTGTGTGCACTAAAATCTAAAAAAAACTAAACTTAGAAACCTATTTTGTCAAAACCTAGGTTTGTGGCGGAACGTGTTTGCAGATTGCCCTCTCCGCTGTTGACGTCAGCACAGCGATCAGTGCCTCTTGACGATAATGAACTGCGACGCCCTAGCAACGGTTGCCATAACAACAACAACAACAACGTTACACCTGGTAGGTTTAGCTTCGCGTCCTAATTCGCTTGAGGTCGCTGTTTAGTAAACAATACTAGTTCGTGTCTTCATTTAGTTAATCATATCAGTCCATATCAGTCAATCGAAGCACATTTTATTAGGCGGAATGGCTCTTGCAGTGCAGACAATAGTTTCTCCTAGAGCTACACATTTCTGCACAACGTGGTCTGTCTGTTGTCTGTCCGTCGTCTGTTACAATCGTGCACCCTGCTTAAACTGTTTGACGGATTTTGACATACTATTTGGCAGGCACACTTGCGGTGACCAGTGACACATATAGTGTATTAGATGGCTGCATTTGACTCCAAGGGAAGGGGACATTTTGAGGGGGATGAACGTTTCGGCTAAAAATTCCGCTTGATTATTTCTGATTCACCAGGGGGCAGCGCCGATTAGCGTTTTCGCCTCTTATTGAACGACTTCAGTCAACTGTTATGAACTGAACTGAAATTTCAGTTGACTTCAGTTCAGTATCGTTCTGTCGTTTTGTACACGTCTTCAGACGAGAAGGGCTCGTCGTCGCTGTTGCCGGCTGGTCGTTCAAGCGCGTTCCAGACATCGTCGGCAGCGTCAGCGGCTCCTGTGACGTCAATCCCGGTACCTGGACGCACGTCGAGGGCCTCTTCAGCCTCAGGCGGCATCAGCCGAACCACGGGACCACCACAACCATTAGGGTCTGCTGTGAGATCTGCCTGCGGTGATGGACCTGCGCTCTCTGGACCCGGTATCACAAACCGCGCTAAGACTGCTACCGCCGCCCGACCGTCAGGTCCGTAGTCGTCATGTTATGAACTAGATATTTTCACCGCTGTTGTGTCGCGATTGCTGTTTTACTTTGCGGAAGTTACTGTAGCGATTAATCGCACGTCTAAAATTACCAATGTTAGTTTTTTTTTTATTTTAATCGAAGTTGTCGATTAATGTAGGCTATTCATAGAAATTAATCTTAAATGTTTGCAAAGTTAGCTGTTAAGTTGTTGTCATCGTTACTAGCTCTACAATGTCGTGAACTGAAAGACAAGGTAATCGGCATTGTCGTGTCTTCTGTAGGACTGCCTTGCCCTCCAAGCCGCGGCGGTAGAGCGGCCACCGCAGTTGGAACGAGTTCTCGAGGAGGATCAAACATCACCGGTTCAACAGAGCAGCGCAGCACTCTTCCTTCCGCCTCCGTCAAGCCACGCGCCACCTCCGCCAATCCGACACATTCGACGACTTCCGGTCTAGTTCAGCACGGTGGAACTGGGTCAAAAGTCACCAGGCCTCCGGCGGGCGCGGCGTCCAGGTCGCTGTCGCGTGTCCAGGGTATCGGGGTCAGGTCATCGGGGCGCCGGAGTGCAGAGCCTCCGAGATCATCTCGGGGGACAGCTGTAGATGAAGCTGGTCAAACGTCGTTGACAGGGTCTTCCGGGTGAGTGGTAATAAACATTAGAAAATTAAAATATGGTCTAAAGTTTTCACACGTTTGTTGTTGTTTTTTGTTTTTTTTCTCACACGTGCCATAAACCGTCCACTAACTGCACCAAGGGCATACTATACCGGTCGATCATTTGGCATGCAGCGTACACGTCCGAAAAGAAACAAAAAGCATTAGCTTTCTGTGTCGTATAATGTCTGTTATTGTCTCTTTCGTGCCTATTCTTTAAAGGGTGCATAGCTCAAATATGAGAAACCCATCGCGGAGCTACAGAGCGTCACCTGCCGTAGAGATAGCGCACTGTCACTGTATGCCACTCGACACAGCTGAATATGCTCCGCCTTAATCCAATCAGACAAGCTAGTACTTGATTCATCTAACCCGGAGGGATAGAAGGCTGAGTTGACCTTGATGTTGGTTGCATACTGAGATGGTTTACTTGTCCGTAGACAGTCACCCATCCAAGTAGCATAAACGCTCGATAGCGACCCGTCCGAGGTCGTAAGTACAACGTCTTAACCGTTAGCGGTATACGAATGTTGTGTAGATCTGAGCATTCTTCCGGTGGCACGGTTGGCCAGACGACGAGAAACAACAAATCTCAAGGACCGAGTACCAGCCTATCAGCGGCCACGCCCACGCCTGCAGGTTCAACTGCACGTCGAGCACCGAGCAGACTGGTGGGACCGCGCGCTTCGTCCGCTAACTGCAAGTTGCAACAGTCAAGGAAGCCGACATCAACCTCTGCAGCCGGCGTCACACCGACTGTCAGGCCGCCGCCACCGGTCAGAAACACGAGCTGCACTGACGACAGTACGACCGGAAACACTTCGTCCGTGACATCGTCGGTGACGTCATCGTCTGACCGGCCGGGTCACGTGACCGCCAAACCGTCGGTGGCCGTTGTACGCCAGTTATCGTCGGCGGTTGATGTAAGTCGTTCTTCTCTATTTTGTTCAGAGACTTAAGCTTGGTTTCGGTCCAACGCAACGGATGCACCGCAAGAATAGACAGTAGACACCGCTTCTACGTCTGCGTTTTAACCGTTGCGTCGCTTGCGTTTGTTGCGTACCGTACTTGCATCATTATTGATGACTTTCTTGCGTTCGTAACGTGCGTTGCGTTGTATGGAAACTATAGATTTAACTTGAGTTCACCTGGTTTACATTTCAGCAAATTATTGTACTTGCTTTCGCAGGTTTGAAACGATATGCGAGGTCGGTATTTGATTATTAATGTCAACTATATCTATTTTCTGTGTAGTATTGTAATTTTGACAATCTTTTATTCACCAACATTGGTAGCACAACAGAAAGAAAGACAAATAGATGAAAAATTAGGAACTACATAAATAATAATAATTAATAACGATTAGATGAAATACATAAATAATAATA
>Ga0209454_1000983_pt1 | contig 16660 bp, 6 predicted proteins | sample WorMetHERISLAND1_2_FD_187400 | JGI IMG/M metagenome (GOLD analysis project Ga0209454, IMG submission 187400) | Marine gutless worms symbiont microbial communities from Max Planck institute for Marine Microbiology, Germany - Olavius geniculatus... | ecosystem: Host-associated > Annelida >...
GACCTAAAGAACACAATGATTTAGTAAAAATACATGTACGTGTGCTTCAAAATGTTTGCGTTTTTTCTGAATCAACAACTACTACTACTGGTGTAAAAAGATTATTTTTTACGTTTCGGTTAGGCCTAATTTGTGATCTGCTATGGGCTATATGCTGTCACATTGGCGGTGCGACGCCAGATTTAGCCGAGTTTCTGATTGCTGACATTGTGAGCTGTACGACTGCTCGTTATCTACGCTTGCACGCGAAATATCCCCTCGGCAACGGTATAACTTTGCTTCATTTTGTTTGTCTGTCCCTTTGTCACTTTGTAAGTAAGAAAGTAAGTAAGTAAATGATTTATAAAGCGCCAAAGTCTCAGAAAGAATCAGGGCGCCTGTCTGTTTTGTCTGTCTGTTTCGCTCTCTCTTTCCCCTTCTCTTTTTTTCTGTCAGTTTGTGCGATGAATTTAACAAACGGCAACTTGTGATTTCATTTGCTTCACAAATTTGCGACAAGTTGATGTATACAGTGTCGGTCATGGACGCATATTCGTTGTGAATTATGTGAGCTTGATGCTTATTAATTCATCTAAATATCACTTTGGTTTAATTTAGACTAGTGGCGCAGCCATGGGCGGTTATAGGAGGCCATCGCTTTTTTCAACTTAGTTGTGAATGCAAACTTGTGCAGTTAAACTAACGAAATTTGACCTGCAGCCAAAAGGATTAACCACAAATAACCTGGAGTAATTTCATGTGCAACTTGCATTTCTCGTCTCTCAGCGCAGCCCATGACGACACTGGATTCGAAGCTTAAAACACGTCGCCGAATAAAAGTGAAATGTTCACTTTTGTTTACGTTACCCTGTATTACTAGGTTTACTACTACTATTAAAGCGAAGCAAATGAACCTACTGCACTACACTGTGTCCCAAAAAACGTTTCATTTTGTCATTTTTTATATTTTCGCCAAATATTAACCGATTTTCAAAATTTCTGATTTTTATAAGCAAAATCGGACGATATTGTGCTAAATAATAACTTTTTATGCAGTGACGATATACCGGTGATGCAATACCGGTATGTCATTTAGCACTGAAGACAAGGCTCTGATTAAGAACTTGAATCTGTTTAAAAATACAGTTTTCGAAGGATAATAACAAGATTTTTAAAGAAAAAACTGCAACAGGGAAAGACTGGAAATGGTACTAACATAGATTTGGGAAACAAGCAGCATCGTCCAAAAGCACAAGACCGGTAGACTGAAGCATGCAGGTACTGAAAAAAACGTGACCACTGTAGATGAAATGGTACGCTTACTAAACTACAAAGACCTAAGACAAAGATATCATTTAACATGCCACATATCCAAATAAACGGATTTAACAAAGTGCGCATCGTACAGATTATTCAGTGCATTTTTGGTCGGAAGTGTGCTTTGTTTACCGACACGTTTGCTGTCAATTATTGTTAGTTTTTCGTGCATTTACAATTCACGAGGTAGTGTAGCGACACAGTTATTATGTAGTAGGATGTTTAGTAATTTATTGTTAATTGTTTACAGAATGCATCAGTAAAAGAATTAGGAAAAATCGGTTAAAATTTAGCGAACATATAGACAATCACACAGTAAAACGTTTTTTGGGACACAGTGTTTTTACATCCTTTATAACATTTGTAAACTACACTGTGTCTCAAAAACATCCCGAACATTTTAGATTGTAAGTTGAAAAATGATTATTAGATTGTAATAATTTTTGGTGTTAAAAATTGTTTCAAGTATACGATTTTGTGATGTATTTATTCTAATTGTAGTGATTTTTGAATATCTGCATTTCACAAGGTACTGTAGCAACACAGTTAAGGTTTGATAAAATATTTAATAACAGCTTTATTGCAATTTGTTCATAGAGTGCGCCAGTAAAAATGTGAAAATCGGTTAATATTAATTTTGGTGAAAATATGGATAACGACAAAGTGTGACAGTTTTTGTGAGACACATTGTAGAGGGGGGGACACCTAAAATACTAAACTTTATCGTTCGTCAGGCTTTACACGTTGAATTTGCACCGCGACGGACAAAGCAACGGAATTGTGCTGAACTCGACGACTCCCAAAATCTATTGCTACGCACGATCGATAATGCGCCGCGGAGAATAATTCACAAATTCTCTGGAGGAAATGCGGAGGTTTTTCAGCAAAACGTATATAGCCCGGTTGACCTTGTTGTATTTATATACTTTGCCAGTATAGTGAGTGGGTAGCAGCTGCCCAGTGTATGAATTGTGAAAAATTAGCTGGGGGGTTGAACTTTTCGACGGTCGGAGGTCCAACCAAAACTGTGATGTAAATCTGATGTTTATAGTATATTTTTGACCCCCTAATACATAAGTTAACAGTATGTTAAGGGGGGGGGAGGTTGGAAAAACAGTTGGGGGGTTCAACCCCCTACTCCCCGGCGATTCAAACACTGCAGCTGCCAGGAATGCCAGGCGGTGATTCGCGCCTGCTCAAGTGATTATAACAAATAACATGGTTTCCACGCTTGTGGAAAGTTCTGAATGCGTTTCCTAAATTTTTTGGTTTTGAAAAGCTTTGAAAATTAAAGCTCAAGATCCTGAAAAGTTCTGGAAAATAAAAATCTCGGATAGTTGAAAAATTTACTGGAAGTGTATAATAAACAACGTGTGGCACTAGCATAGCACTTACTCACTAAAATACAATGATGAGATAGATTTCAAAATATTTGGCGTTCCATACACTAGATTACGCTATGTATGTACAATAAACAATTGCTGTTTGTTTACATATTTAATCGTTGGTTGGTTCAGAGAAAGTCCTGCAAACGTTTTGACCGTCCTATCCTGGAATTTTTTTGTCAGTAAAAGTATGGGAACCCTGCATTCAAAACTAAACGTTCACGGGCGTAGCCAATATAAATAAAAGACTGTTACTATTTATGTAGTTTTTGTGTATAAACGTTGCAGTTTAAAACAATTTTCGTTTCTATGCGGATTAGCGATGAACTTATAACGTATGGCCGATTCACATCTGCGACGCCGACACGACTCAACTGTTGAGTCGCGTGTTAGATGTGGATCGGCCATTACGCTTTTTATGCTTATGTGCATGATGCTGTATTTGTACTGAATTTTCGCCTGCTACTGGCCAGTTTTTAGGAGTATGTTAAAAATGCAGGATCTGACATTGACGGATCAGACAATGACGGACCTGCGACTGCGGACTGGCGCCACTCTGATTTGATGTTCAGTCGTCAACTTTTTTAATAAACGAATATGTATCTGTCCATCGATCTAGTTTGACGCAGACATTTTTTACCGTGGCATGCCAGATGCCAGTAAAAATATAAAACTGCGTTTTGATCCGTTGTTGTCTGTTATTTTTACCAGTCTCTTCGGGTACGGCATTTCTAGGCCATCCGGTTCGAGTACCCTTACTCACAAGTACGAGTAACGCAAGGCTGAAATGGTTTGAAAATGCGGAGGTCGCGCAAGCGGTCCAAATTTTAGGTTTGTTTGGGTTTTTATTCGTTTTGCAATTTCAACTACAGATGTCATAAGTAAAATGAACGTACGACCAGTTTTCTGTTTTGTACATGTAGTATGTTCTAGGGTGTTATTTTCAGCCTGGTCCACCACAACCGGCAGATGCGGAAGTAGTGCTGAAGTTAATTATTCAGCTTTTTCGTCACCGCCTGACGGTGTGGCTATGGTGGTGGCAGAATTTGGAAGTGTCGAGTTAACACGATTTATTGACTGAACACTTCGTTCGACGTGGCACTCTACCACTTTACCCGATTGTACAAAAAATCTGTTCTAGAACTGCAGAACGGTGCAAACTATAGGGTGGGTTCAAATAATGACCCAACTTGTTTTTGTCAGAACGTCGTCAAATCTGCACCAAATTTGATAATTTTTTGGCACACGGATAGCCAAGACAATAGAATTATGTAAAGTACACTTACTGTTTACCTCACCTAATTTCTGTCACCGCACTACCGTGTAAAACGCAGATGCTCCAAATTGTTGCATAATGCTAAGTTATTGTTTCCGTAAAAGTTCTAACGAATAATTAAGCACACAGTGAACTAAAATGTGATTTACCTAGCAGAATTATAAGTTCGGGTAACAACTTGCTTCCAAATTATCAGAATTTATGCCCAAAGTGTACAGAATGGCTTAGACATGATGCCACGGCTGATAGCGGCATTAACGATAACTAGTCAATATCACAGCACTCATTCGTGGATTGAATGTGTTTTGAGCTCATAAGTCAGCTATTTTGTTGTCTGCTATTTTTAGCGTAAAATATTTAATAACAGAAAATTATTAAATTACATGGCGCCTTCTGTGGAGTTGATTATGAAAAGTGAGCAATCTGATACTGATAAACACCGCGTAATGTAACAATTTAGAGCATCTGCGTTTTACACGGTAATGCGTTGACATAAATTATATGAGATCAACAGTGAGTATATCTTACATATTTCTATGGTCTTGGCTATCTGCAGGCCAAAAGTTATTCAATTTGTTCAAGATTTGACGAAAACAAAAACAAGTTGGGTCATTTTTTGGCCCGCCCAGTATAATATTATTATTTTCGTGATTTGTACTTTGTAACGAGGATCAAGCCTTTCGGGCATTCTTATATAATTATTCCAGCTCCAGTTGATAAAGGACTTTAATATTATGCCTATGCTGTAAATAATTGTTCTTTGTATTTTTGTATCAAACTGGACAACGTTTCACGTCGGCAATCTGATACTGATAAATTGTGTAAATCTGCTACTATTTTCGTTTGTGTTTACCACATTGTTTTCTGTTTCGGTCGATTCTTTGTTCTGTAAAATGTAGCTTTGTTTTCTTGTCTTGTTGTATCTATGTATCCAGCCATTCTCTCTCTTTCTCTCTGAGCTTAGTGTAGGCCTATTTGTGGTATTCTAAACCATCTTTCACCGTTTTACGGAAAAAGCGTGCAGATTTTTTCACTGATCTTTAAACCCTGCATAAAGCGAAGCAAATGAACCCAACTCAACGTCATGAATCGAGTCTGCACTCTGCTGTTTCTTCTCCCGAGCCGAATGTATGTCACTTGTTTTACAGTCCTGTTTGTCGCCTAGCCAAATTGAGTTCCCACCTCGCGGGCATTCTTACTTATATTATTCCGTACTGCAGTATGGCACATGAACTTTCCACAGGTCGTAGATTCGTCGCTCTTTGAGCAGACTGAAATCGGAGCTAGCGCCCGACGATATACAGTCTGTACTACGGATTAAGCCGAATGACCAGACTGAGCATATGGATTCGCAATTTGGAGGGCACGCAGCTCCAGTAAAATAGAAATATGTTATTTGAAAAGCCTATTTTACGCCGTGTTTCAAACAAACCGGAGTCACTTTTATTTTTTGAATAACTTCGTAAAACATTGGCCGATTTTGACAATTTTTGGCACGCAACATCGTGAAAAAAACTTGACGTAAATAGTTATATAGCCCTCCTCACGTTTACACTGTTGCTACACTATCTTGTGAAATACAGAAGTCGTAGCTTGGCCGCCGTTTACAACAATGCATTCATACTCTGTAGCGTATGCGTCGGCTTACAAAATCGCTGAAACCGCACAGTCATGAAAAATTTGTTACGTGTTTAACATTAATATTTATTTTAATATTGTATGTTGACAAATTGCAATAACGCATCAACAGCGAACGGGCTACTCTTGAACGTGCTGTTGGTAATGGGGTGTTTACACGATCCAGCAAACGTCCAGCAAACTTCCAGTAAATGTATTCAAAATACACGTGCTAATGCTGGACGTTTGCTGGACGTTTGCTGGATCGTGTAAACACCCTATAAGTGACGACCGCTTGCGTTCGTGCTATGCAAGGACATTCTGAGCACATGCTGAAATAAAGATAATGTGATGTGACACGTTTGACATCTTGAGAAATTATATAACTATTATTCATGTTTGTCGTTATTTAGTTAATCATTTTTGAGCCGACGCATGTACTACCCTGTAGGCTTATGAATTCATTTTTCTAAACGACTAAACTGCGACTTCTGTATTTCACAAGGTAGTGTAGCGACAGTATTAAGTTGAATCGCTTACGTCAAGTTTCGTCGTGATGTTCTGTCAAAAATTATCAAAATTGGCCAATTTTTCACGGAGATATTCAAAAAATAAAAGTAGCTCCGTTTTTTAGACACGGTGTATTATTATGTTGGCCCGTATAAGACCTACTGCCATTAAGTGCGTGTGTGTGTTTATGCATCTGATTTCTATTGCATAAATTTAACTCCGAAAGTCGATGATTTCCGGGCTCGCAATGACATAATTCCACCGTGAATAAATGTTTTTAGTCAGTTTCCTCTCGATTGCATTATGTTGATTTTTCATGTCTGTACTAGACCTAAGTCCATCGTTAGAAAGCTTTAAGGTGCGTTTTTGTACCGCTATGAATCTGAATCGAGTAGTTTGTCGTTGTTAAACCATGAATTGTCGTTAAACATTTTTTTCAAAAACGGGCGTTTTGTGGTCATGTTGCTTATGCTTACTTCCAAAACCTGTGAAGTCCACTTTTGGTCGATTAGTGTAAATGGCTTGAAAAGCAAAATGGACATATCAGGTTTTGGAATTAAGCTATTTTACACTGTTCGACTAAAAGTGGACTTATTAGTAGATAAAAAACGTGAAATTATTGGCCCGATTTCTTCAGATTGTTTGAAACTGCCTTAGGAATCCGATTTTTAAACGCAGTGTGATTTAATATGATGCAGTAATAACTATAAATAGTAATAAGTAACATGCATTAATTCTAACACGCGACAATAAAGCTACAATAGGGGCTTACATAGGCCTATCTATCAACATGATGATCACTGCGCACGAGTGCTATCAATTTGTTTTTACGCGCGAAAGCAGCTAGGCCTACTGCTTTCAGCGCGTCTTAGCCATCGCAATTTTGTCTGTCTGTCTGTCCGTCCGTCTGTCTGTCACACGGGTGGAGCAGTCAAAAACGGTGCAAGATAAGATCACCAAATCTTCACCTTCGGGTGCCTGGAAGACTCTAGTTTCAGGAACCGTAAAGCTTTTACATCAATTTGAAGGGGGTCATCTTGAACGAGGGCGCTAAATGAGAGGGGGTGGGCAAAATTGGCGATTTTTGGCCAATAAGTCGCTGTATCTCAGTAACGGTGCGAGATAGGGCCTAGGTTAGTATTAATCACTAATAGGAAGTCGTACACTGGCTCTCGATTAGTGCCAAATTCAATGACCTTGAATAACCTTGAACGCCAAAATAGGGGGTTTTATGGATTTTTTGGCGATTTCGGGCTGCGACACAAGTCTATATCATTCACAAGATGGTGCCACGCTACTATCGTTATGCGATCCAGATAGAGAATTTGGTATTTGTATATTAACTTAGCGTGAACCGGAAATGCTATAAGCTTTCGCGCGTCTCGTGAGCATTAGCTCAAATTTCTTGTTTCCTGAATAACGAGAAAACAACAGAAGAATAATAGTGGCAGGAAATTATTTGACATTAACACGACCCAACGTTCATTTTTTGGATGCTTTGCTCAAAATAATGTCGAACGTGATTGAACGGTCGAACGATGGCAGGAGGAAATTTCATTACCTCGAACTAGAGCGTTTTTGCCGATCGGTTAAATCACAGAGAAAGACGGCGAAAGAGCTACAATTTCGACCCGTCTGTCACACACGTACATGTAGGCCTACATATGACGCGCGTTCACGTCGAGATGGGCGCGCGTCTCCTCAACTTTGAAGACGCGTCGGTCACGCTGAATTATGCAGAAACTGGCGTCCTGACGAAAGGCCACAAGTACGTCCGGAGTTATACGCGGCCCGTGTCCATGGCCCTTCTATGCATAATGCAGCAGCGAATATGTGTACTTGCGAGCAGTTTCGTACGTCACTGTTAACACGACGACACAGTGATGTGTAATACTAATTCTGACGGCGAGTGTCGTGTTTCGTGACAGAAATACATAATATAGGCCAGATGGCGATATCTTTTTCTGTTCCATATTGCTGGTGGACCAGCGAAACACCTACCCATTAGTTTCAATAACACTATTTGCATGCACTTTAAAGTACACATAATTAAATGGTCGTTACGACTCCGTCGACTATAATGCCTCCGCCAAAAAGGTGCATTTTGGGGCATATTTGACCCCAACGTGACCTTGACCCTTGACCTTTTGACCCCAAAATTTGACGTGTTCATTCTTGTCCTAAAGTCCGTTAGTGTTGAAAGTTTGGTCAAATTCCGTCAACAAATACCCAGTATATCGTGGTAACAAGGTTTGTTCGGGACGGACGCACGGACACTCTGGAAACATTATGCCTTCAGCCACTACGTTCGCAAGTTGGCAGAGGCATAAAAATAAACAATTGACGACTCTTGTTGGTCAGAAAAATTGTTTATTGCAAGAGACATCACGTCAATACGCGCTATTGTGGCTAAACGGTGCGAGATATCGTGGTAAAGATATTTTACCCTATATTACAAAAATCGTACAATCACTTGAAGCTTTTTGTCCAGCAAAATTATATTTTCTTTTACTAAACGGATAATAATTATGAAAAAAAAATATTACAATTCGAACGGTATAACAGATATTAATAACATAAGATGTTAGATATTACTAGATATTAGGTACGATAAGATATTACAATTCAAAACTTCATCTATCTAGCACACGAAAGGCACAAAAATATGCACCGCCTAGCCAAAAATTGGAGAAAAAAATTCTTTGGAGAAGGCACTACCATAGTACCCTACTGTTCCATAGCTCCTGCCCCAATGGGAAGAAAACACGCCTACCTATGCTCTACCTTCCATATTATTAAATTGGCGATAAGCCCGTTGGAAATTTTCAGTCTGAATATGCCCGTGTAGAGAAGATATAATAAATACGTGAACAAGCCAACGTGTTTGATTAATAAACGACTATTGACTACAACAGTTGACTAGACCAGTGGTCATTTGCCAACTGTCTTCTTCTTCAGTAGATGGTCAAACTTCAACTTGTTGAAGACTCCAGACCATGTCGGGTAGTTGACAGTGTGAAGTGTAGACGTGTTATGCCAACAGCCACAATGCCATAACGACTGTCGGCATGTCCCTCGCTCCTCACGAAGGGCCGCGACTCCCTTTCACCAGTAAAGGTGGAGTACCAGGCTGTAGAGGTATTTCCTGGAGAGATACTAGCCCTGAAGGATTCAAGGGTTGACGAACAAACAGTGTCTTCTGGCAGACAATTCCAGTCTAGCACTGGACGATAGAAAAAAGAGTTCTTCTGGTAGTCAGTTGATGTCGGAATATGATAAGCCAGCGAGATCTCGTTACGAGTCGGTCGAACATGGAGTTTCTGGTTGAGAGGCATATTGACTTCCACGAGTTTACGACGAATTTTGTAGAACATAACCAGACGAGCAGCCCGTCGTCGTGAGGCTAGCGGCTCCCAGTTGAGTTCGTTAAGCATGGCTCCAACACAGGAGGTTCTACGATATCGGCTCAGTGTAAATCTTGCTGCACGTCGTTGGACCGACTCCAGCTGTTTTATCCCTGTTTCAGTACATAGTGGTGTCGTGTTGGAAGGGGCAGTTGCTTTCCCAAATTTTAGTTTTTAGGTAAATTTTCATTGTCCAGAAAGTTTTATTTGAAAATACAAAATTTACGGCTAGAAAACGGTAATCTCCCATTTTAGATGGCAACTTAGGGGCAAGATTAAAACTTTCAATACCCGCCATAATGTCCACTGTCAGAATTGTGCAGCTGCCTGTCTGTTGGAAAATTGGGAACTTCCTGCCCCAGTACATTTTTAACCCACGACGCCACTGTCTATGCTTATATAATCACTGGTCACTGTTAACTCAGCCTGGCCATCCCTCCATGCAGGGTGGCCACATGTCCTTGAAAGTTCTCGAAAACTGTTTTCCATTTTTGCAGGACTAAGGAAGCCCTTGAAACCGAACTAGGGTTGTAAAAGTTTTGGAATTTGATGGAGGAGAATCTTGAAAATCCTTGAATTTCAGTGCTTCGAAGTCATCGTGACGATGACGCGAAAATTATTTCGCACAGTGCCAGAACCGTCTAACATGACGTGGTAAAATATTGGCACGAACAGGTCTGAAAAAAGTACTTAAAAGTCCTTGAAAAGTCCTTCAAATTTTTTTGCCCCCAAACTGTGTCCACCCTGTTCCTAGTTCAACTGTCTATCCCTCCCGAGGTCAAGTCAGTTCAGCCGAACCATCCATCCCTTGGTGGCTCAGCATAGCCTGGCAAGCGGCCCTGGCTGGTTGGACTGGTCGCTGAATCGTGCTGCCGAGCGCTCGGCAAAGCGGTTGAGTTCCGGCTGCGCATGTTCTCCGAAGGCTGGAGCTCGGTAGTAGTACGTGCGCAAACCGTTGGTGACCTCCGCCAGCTGCACGTCCTGCGAGCTGCCGTCGGAGACGATGTATGGACGATAGTCTACATCCTCTGCCCTCAGTCTACCTACGTCTAACAGATTCTTCAGCGCCTGCAACACACACAAGCCAATTCAGCCTGGCCACCCCACTCTGGTTAGTAATTCTACTCAGTTCGTACATCTATCCATCGCTCAGCCATGAGTCCAGGCTGTCCAGTCTTTCCTCCCTGGGTCAGCTCATCCTGACCATCCGTGTGTGCGTGGTAGATCTGAACACGCGACAGAAAAACTAGTAGCTGTGGAAGCTTCAAAAAGCCGTATGGTAGACGCACACTAAAAGGGTCAGACGGGGCTTAAAAATTTTGTTGAAAATATACGCATTCAATACCTGATACAGCATTGCTTATGTGAGTCAGACTCGTGACAGAAGCTCTAAAATTACTATCTCTGGGCAGGTGGCGGCTGATTGGCATCAGCCAATGATACTGCAACACAATGTGCGGCCATCCACTGCCCGCGTCAGCGAACAATGCATTTGTGGTTTGCAGCTGGCAGACACACCACCACCCCACACTAGCCACACTAGGTGTCTTAGTGATGTAACAGTAGTGGGTGTCAGACTTACAACTGTGAGCTCTTGGGTTTGACTCCCGTTATCAAGTGGTTACTACTTGGATGGGTGACTGTCTGTAGACAGAGAATATAACCAACACCAAGGTTCCATCCGTCTGGGGTAGGTAGATCGAGTACTGGCCTGTTTGGTTGAGGTTAAGGTGGGGGGTGCATTCACCTGTGTTGGGTGGCAGCTAACACTGTATGTGCTCATATGGCAGGTGATGCTCCGTAGTTCTGTGATGGATTTCCTATTAGACCCTTCACCCGATACATAGCAGAGTGACTTACAATGATCCACGGAGCAGCCAGCAGACATACCACCACCCATACAATGTACATAGCCCAATGATATGCTTACAATGTTGGCTGAGTCGTCTAGCTGGTTGCCCCAGATGAACAGTTGCTGCAGGGTCTGGTTTCTCTTGCGGAGACTGTCAGCGATATCACACAAACCTTGACCTGATATTTCATTACTGACTATGCTCAACCTATACAGAGTGCACAATAAACACACTAACCTACAGGGTGTACTGAAAAACACAGTCGCCTACAATACACACTTTCGCACAGGGTGAACTAATAAACATCTATGCCACACAAACCTTAATCTGATATCTCAATGGACACTATGCCCAACAGTATACAATTATTCAATCGTTTATTTCAATTAAATGCCACCAGTGACAACTTTTAAAAATGCATTTTTTGTTTACCAAATCTTTCAGTTATTGATCTGTAAGCTCTCGCCGTAGTAGTAAGGCTGTGAGTAGTAGCAGTAGTCAGAGGCTTCTATCGCTATACCTGGCAAGCAAAGCTTGTGCCCAGTGAAAAATAAGGGAGAAAGTTTTGTTAAGGGTGTATGCAAAATTGCTATCACCAAAGCGCTGCTTTTAGCTCAAAATGCACCACAAACCATGTGGCGGTCGGGCTCTGCCGTTGGGGGAGCTTACAACACTCCCATAGATTTTCTAGTTGGAATAAGGGTGTAGAAAAAAAGGAGAATAGAAGAAACAAGAAAAAGAGAAGGAAGGAGAAACGGAAGAATAGTAAAGATAAAAAGGATGAATAATAGAAAAGGAAAGTGGAAGAATCTTCTAGCGGTAGTAGTGGGGACGACTCACGCGTTGAGATGGGTGTTGTGTAAGGCCAGAGCAGTAGCTATGGCTGTAGCGCCTCTGTTGCCTATGCGGTTGTAACTGATGTCTAACGCTTGCAGCGCCGTGTCACATTTTAGCAACTCCGCCAACTGCGCCGCTCCATCACACGTTATGCGATTACTACAACACATACAGATGCCAGGTCAACTCAGCCTGGCCGTCCCTGCATGGCTAGCAGATGCACCTCAGTAGTACCAGAAATGGTGTACAGAATAAAAAAAAGTAAAGGGTTTATACTGCGCAAGGCCGGTAGCCACAGTATAGAGGAGCTCATCCCTTTGCGACATCCATGAGCCATGGAATACAACTCGACATTGCACACATCTCTGTTGGGTGGATTAGTCCTCAACAGAAAATGCCTGCTTACCTCTGCACGTTGTGCTACTCACTCTATCGACCAAGATGGATGAAAAGTTGAGTCAACACTTATGGGACATGAACCGGAGATCTTTCAATCCAGGGCTCAGCGCTTTATTGACTGAGCTATCCCGCCACATGGACAGTGGTGTACAGAACACAGATGATATTTTAATTTTAAGAAATTTGTAGCCCTGAGTGGAAAAGGAAATAAGTAGTAGCTTACGGGCTGCGGGGTGAATGTCCAGTGTGGCTGATTAAGGTGGTGGTATATCTGCTGTCTGGGCAGAATCAGTATGCTCAGTACGCTTCTGCAAACACGTATTGGGGAGTTCAACAAACCTCTCTGGATTGCACACGTTGACCTAAACTCAGCCTTTGACTCTGTAGATAGATAGTCACTGTGGCTTCCTCTTCGTCGACACGGCATTCCGAGCAAGATAGTGGAGCTTCTGAAGGAGTTGTACACTGACACGGGTAGTTGTGTTCTGGCAGATGGAATACGCTCCGAGTGGTTATACAGGTCCTCTCTGGAGTGCGCCAGGGTTGCACTGTTGCTCCTGATCTTTTCCTGAATCCAATGGACTGGATCTTGGATCGGACAGTTGCTCAGAGTCGTCTGGGTGTAAGTGTTGGTGAAGAATCATTCACGGACCTAGATTACGCAGACGATGTTGCCCTTCTCGCAGAAATGCTGGATTTCTTGGTGGCAGGACTGCTGGTATTGCAGGAGGAGGCAGCACCTTTAAGACTACAGATAAACTGGACAAAAACAAAGATTCAGCAGATCAGGGTCCCACGTCTGACCCCATTGACTGTTCAGGTAGCAGCAGAGAATGTTGAGTTGGTGAACGACTGTATACCTTGGTTTGCTAACATCTCACGAAGGAGGAAGTGAGGCTGAGATACTAAGACGTATCGGGATTGCAAGGAACTGCCTCTCACTCCTTGACAAGAATATCTAAAAGTCTCACATACATACAGACACTAAGGTGCGCCTCTACAGAATATATATTCTACCAGTTCTGCTGTATGGGTGTGAGACATGGATCATCACCAAGGCTATAAGTAAGCGTCTTGATGCATTTGATACCTGGTGCCTACGGAAAATTCCTCGGATACCATATACCAGGCACACTACGAACGAGACAGTTTGAGACGTTACTGCTTGTACACCAGTCTCTGAAGTGGTCAGGTCCCACCGTCTTAGATTCTTCAGCCACTTAGCTCGTCTACCCCAGCAGAAGATCACCACCGCATCGTAGCCACCGCACTCCGTCCACCCGCTGACTGGAGGAAACCGGCTGGACGTCCAAGAACAACTTGGCTCAGATCGGTTGATGAAGACGTCCAGCCCCAGAACTTTGGAGTTCACACTGCCTGGAGGAAGGCCAAGGATAGGGACATTTGACGACAAGTCATCAGTACGGCAACGCTCTGAAAAGAGCTCGCCAATAAAAAGAAGAAGAAGAAGATATCTGCTGGCTGCAGAATGCAGGTCTAATTGTTTGCTAATGCAGGCAATGTACAACGGTACAGCACAACCTCCTACCCCTAGTGCAATAGAAAACTGAGAAGGTCCAAGGCTCTGTGGCTCCAGCGGCGGAGTCGTGACTAAAAATAAGAGTAGGAAATTCCAATTTTATGGAGACAGCTATAAATTACCAACAGGTGATGCTAATGCTGAAACTTTTAATTCCCCCACCCAAATTCCACCAAAAGAAGAGATTTTTCAATCATATATTTTGTATTTTTGTAACAAAAATTTTCGGGCACAAAAAAAATCTTCCAACAACCTAAAGTTTACGTGGCCTCTTGCTGCCCTGCCTCGATGCAACTGAAAAAAGCTAGACTGAGAGTGTACCAGTTCAGCGCGAGATAGGTCAGAGTGAAGTTGTGTCGAAGGTTTTCAGCCAAAAGCGTCGCTCCAAAGTCTCGCATGCCATGCTTCAACAGATGCAGTTCCAGCAGAGTTTCATTGGTCTACACAGCGCACAAGAATGAACGAAAAAATGAGTGAATATTCATTCCCTCGTTCGTCACTCATTTACTCACTGTACACAGCACTAAATGAATGAGTGAGTGAATAAATGAATGACTCTGGGGAACGCCTATCTGTAGCAGAGTGCCATCACCAGTGCCAGTGCCGCTGAGACTGCAGCTGTCAGAAAAAAGAAACAAGTACAGCTCACTCAGTAGCACCCACGACTTTTTTTCCAGTGGCACTGGAAACACTTGGACCCACGAGTGTCAGCAACCAGGAGTTCTTGGCACAAATCGAAAGACGTTTGACCGAGGTGACGACGCACATCCATGAAACAACGTTCTTATTCCAGCGCTTGTTGGTCGCCATCCAATGCTTCAACGCGGCATGCCTAGCTGATACATTCGCAATTTCCGAGCCCGCATCGTGACCATTCCAGACATAATTTTTGTAGTTTAATGTTTCAGCCCTTAGGAATTGAATATTGGGGGCTTTACAAAATAAATGAATAAACGAGCAAGTGAATGAGTGAGTTAATGAGTGAGTAAAACAATGAATAAATGAATAAATGAATGAGTGAAACGAACGAATGAATGAACAAATGAACAATTATTGGTTGCAATGATAAAACAAAATTACCCATCATGCGTTGCAGGAAAACGACGTAACAATGAGTCATATTGTATCGACTGTCGATACAAAAGGGTTTATGAACTCTACACTGTGAGGCATAAAAACACACACCAAAATTTTTTTTCATCATAAGTTGAAGCAAAGTGATCCGATTGTAATAAGTTTTAGTACGAATATTCCTGATACAACTGGCCATCAAATGACTGTTTAGTTTCCCACCTCACCCATTGTCTGTTTCTTCACTACCTGGGAAAAGAAAACAAACAAAATACTGCATTTCTAACCTCTTTAGTATTATTACTCAATCAAACCAATGCACAAAACACACACTTTGTCCATATTTTTATCGTTTTAGCTAATACTTTATCTAATTGTCCATTTTTAACTGCCTGCAAAAATGTTTGAAATGTTGGCCCACAAACATGGGCTCGGCTTGGAGACACTTTCTCCATTCGTTGATAGCTGCAGCATCGATAACGTTCTGCTCCAGACCAATCCAGACTTTACCAGTCACTTCTTGAATTTATCAATATTCCTGAATGTTAGGCCTATTTAATAGACGTGCTGCTGCACAACAGCCAAACCTTGTACTTGATTGGCTGTTGGTGGCCACATATCCAGAAAGATAAAATTTTATAAAGTTTTTGTTGATTTTGATGCATATTTTGTCTGTTCTGTTTTTCCCAGGTAGCGCAGAAGTAGATGTTGGGTGACGTGGACAACTAAATGACCGTTTTATGGCCAGATGTGTCGTGAATATGTGTACCAAAAATTATTGAAATTGGATAACCCTTTTTGAAGTTATGGAAAAAAATTCTGGTGTGTTTTTTATGTCTCACAGTGTATATGTTCCATTCGACTTTTTCTCAAAACAGACTACACAAGGTAAACCGGTAAACTGTTGCTCAATATCAATTAACAGTGATTTATTGCCATGATTTACATTTCATGCAGAAATTGCATTTCTGGCTGGCGACATGAAACAACGTTTCTGGTGCAAATAAGAACAAACTGCAGATCGATCATGTTTAATCGTCAATTATCTGACTTGATCGGCTAATAATCGGCAGTCATCTTGATGGGAAATTTGATGAACGATCAATCATTAATTGGCAATGAAAAAACAGTCATTGAGATGATCTACAATCATATCTCAAACTTGATCAGAGATCAATTTGATCGGCCATCAAATGTGCATAGAAAAACGGGACTTACATACTTTGAGCGCTCTGGCGAAATGGTCGGTCGTTTCTTCCTCAACACTAAAGAGTATCGGTCGACTAACATCAAGTTTCTTCAACGACTGATTGTACTGCAGCACTGTGGCCAGTGCCACCAGGCTCTCAGTCTCCTGTACACAATATATATATATCAGTAGTAGTTGTAGTAGTAGTAGTAGTAGCAGTACACTGTGTCTCAAAAAAACCGGACCCCTATTACGTTTTGAAATAACTCCAACAAACTGTGCC
>Ga0209454_1000987_pt1 | contig 16650 bp, 9 predicted proteins | sample WorMetHERISLAND1_2_FD_187400 | JGI IMG/M metagenome (GOLD analysis project Ga0209454, IMG submission 187400) | Marine gutless worms symbiont microbial communities from Max Planck institute for Marine Microbiology, Germany - Olavius geniculatus... | ecosystem: Host-associated > Annelida >...
AGGCATGGGGGCAGCCATGCAGCTCCCCCCCTTCGCACGGCTGCCCCTCCCTTTCCCCTTTGGTGCCGCCCATGCTTCCTATGCCCTACCACACATATCTGACCTCCACAGTCCACACTCAACACTTATATAGTCTTAAACCTATACACTAGTATTGATTTATAATAAGCACGGTGATACGTTCAGATCAGCAATCTAGTCGGCTGTTGGCTCTCTAGACACTTGGATCAATTTTTACCAGTCTTTCAGATTGCTGATCTGATAGTTTTAGGCACAATTTTATACCTTCAGATCAGCAATCTGAGCACTCAGATCGGCAAGATCTGTTAACTACAGACAACAAACTCACCTGCAGATTACTCACTTTAGATTTGCCATCAGATATTTAACATTCCAGCTGTCTCCTGTCCAAAGATGCCTCAGCTGGGGCCCTGCCTATACTAACCATCCAGATGCTAAGATGTATACTCTGGCTGTGGTCGACGCCAAGGGACATGGACAGCCAGTTGCCCATGCTGTACTGGCTAATTTTATTGTTTTAGTGTTATTTAACTTATTTGGATACATTCGATCTGAGCACTAATTACTATTCATCACTCAGATTGCTGAGTTTGTTGTCTGTAGTTAACAGATCTTGCCGATCTGAGTGCTCAGATTGCTGATCTAAAAGTATAAAATTTTGCCTAAAACTATCAGATCAGCAATCTGAAAGACCAGTAAAAACTGATCCAAGTGTCTAGAGCGCCGACAGTCAGCCCTCTAGGCTGTGTACTAGAGGGCCAACAGTCGGTATGACGCTCTAGTACGCAGCCTAGAGAGCCGACAGCAGCAGCCACCAGCATTGGGCATAGATTAGGTGTTGTCTGTGGCAGTATGATGGTTCTTGTACTTTCGTCGGCAAACTGTCGGCCCTCTAGTACGGAGCCTAGTGGACCGACTGTCAGCTCTCTAGAGATGGCAAAAATTGATACATTCAGATCGCCGATATGAACGTATAATTATCGTTATAATAAATGCATGTGCTACGCATTATGTTGTGTCATTCATACATTCATTCATATAATTATGCACCTTACATCAGCTCAAAACACAGCTGACAAATTGCAACCATTAACTACAATGTTGAAGTTAAAAATAGATCTATAAGAATGAACGAGTAGGCCTAGCCTGCCTATGCATAATTAAGCTGACAACTATTATCCGCACATCCGTCTTTTACCCAAATATCCGCAGATTTTATCTGCCTTTTACCTAGCTATGTCACACAGCGTCATATTCAGTATCTGTACATTCAGTACATTGCTATTGCTTGCTATTGCTATTGAACTCCGCTGCCAACGTCGGCTACCTTTTACCTAGCCTAGTTATAAGCTACATTCATAGATTGCATAGTATCTGAAATCTGAGCCGTGTATAACAAGGCTACCTTTTACCCGTTGCCACATCCGCAGATCTGCACATCCGCTTATTACCCATAGCCAACACAATAAGAATAATTATATTGAAACAAATTCAATTAGAACTACCTGATGACGTCTGTCCACAGTCCATAATTCCGAGAAGGTAGAGCGATCGAATTATTCCTCATTACTTTACAGTGTCACAATTTCTAGCAAAATACAGTTTGCTCAGCAGAAGTTTTGTTTACATGATGCTGGATCGTATCCAATACCAGGGACACACCCACTTATGAAAGAGGGTAAACCGCGAAAAACGCAAATGCAAAAATGTGCTGCTGCAGTTTGCAATGCATAAGTCTTGCTTTTAATTTTTGGGCCAAGTAACTGTTTAGCTTAGCTAAGCTTAACGGTTTGTTTTATGTCAAGGACTGTCTGTCGTCTGTTCGTCTGTTTGTTCGTTTGTCTCAGTCTGTGACGGATTTATTGTAACTAGTACGGTATAGCGTAGCCTATTTCAGAAACAATGATTGATAAGGTCAAGTATTGTTGAACAGAACACTAACTGAAACTAGGAAGTCGCATAAGCTCTTTTATATAAAATGAAAATTATTGATTTTGTATAACCCCCAAATTTGAAAACTGTGACTGCATCAAACATATTTGGCACGTGAAGACTACTAATAGCTTTGACATAGGGCTGACTGCGGTATTCGTGTTCGTGTAAAAAAAATTTACTGCAAAATCTACTGATCATAGATAGCTACAGCCTACAACACATCTGTTACACACGGGCAGACGACAGACATATTGACAGACATCTCGTAGCAAAGGGCCGAGACCTTTAAGCTCACAGCTTTACGGTCGACCCAATAAAAACGTAGAAAGTAAAAACGATTAAACGTTAATAACTGTTTTGCAGTTGTCGTTTCGCAATTTTAAGCAGTCCACAGTCACTTCCGGGTTGTCATGTGCCTGTCGAATGTAATGTAAACAAATATGTAAACAGTGAACGTCAATGTTTTGGTTGTGGAAGCGTTTTAGCTGTTTTCGTAATTTAGTTTATATGCATTTGCAGTTTTGTAAGATGACATTGTTAACGATTGGTGAACTTAGTTGTCTGTTGTTGCTGTTTGCGTATTCGCGCGCCGATACTCCTGCAAACTGCACGTATAAAGAAATAGTAGGCAGCTGGGTATTCTACGTTGGCGAAGGAAGCAAAGACCGCACTGTTGATTGTTCTTCATTTGGTAATACGTTTTATTTTGATCAAATCGGCTAACATTTTAAAACAATGTACAACTGGGACTTGTACAACTGTGACTGTGACATGGTCTTATTCGCACTCCAGAGTGCGAATAGGCGGAGGTTATTAGTGCGCCCTCCAGAGTGCGAATAAGGCCAATAATAACCACCGCCTATTTGCACTCCACGCGGAGTATGACTAATTACCACAATGGACCATAACGACGGACAAGACGATGTCAAAGACGAAGAGACGGCCTGAAAGACAAATGGACAGAGATGTCAAAAGCCAAGATCAGCGATTGTATGGCATAAACGAACAGACATAAATGTCGATGACATGGCGAAGTCAAATGAGACGGAAAGATGATGGGGAAAAAACAGACAACGAAGGCGACAGCGAAAACATGAGACGTCTCTTCTCTTTGCCGTCGCTGCTGATCTTGTCTATGTTTACTTCTGTTGTCTTTGCCATTCAGACTTGCCATCGATACTTGCATTGGTTGCTCTGAACGGATGGGAGAAGATGGGGAAGACACTTATAATCTGTCTATGATATCAAATATGTAGGCCCTGTAGAGGTCTGTCGGCAAAAATGGCTGAAGTTGAACCTCTTGCAGTGTAGAACTTTGCCACAGTGGCAGTTAGAAGTGCAAATTTTCTGTTTTCTCAGTAATCAGTGCAAAACGGCTATCAGTTGTCTAGTTTTGGAACAGGGTAATGAATTTTGAAACGGGGTCCTAGTATCTGGTTTCTACTACAAATCACTAATGTACAGGGTTGCCATGGGACCATGGGGATTTACATGGATATGGGTCCTGGGATGGGTATGGGTATGGCAGCCCTGTCAATGTATCTGCCGCGTAATCACACCAGACTTCAGTAACCTTTGTAGTTGGTTTTTAACTTTTATATTGTGTCTTAATTGCATGTACTTGCAGTGAATTACAAGCGTAAATATCATCTGGATCTGGCTTCTCCTAATTTTGTTATAGATGAATTTGGCAATTTTGGATTTTGGACTCTCATCTACAACCAGGTGCAATGTTTGTTCTTCTTTGTTTCCATAATTTAGATTGTTTTTATAATTTTGTCAAAATTAAACTAAAATGCTGAGACAGTTTTTTTTCTAGTTTTACTGGATAATTCATCTTTGTGTTTGTATTTTATACTTGCACATTAGACGAATCCATTTACAGTAATAAATCGTTGAAACAAGAGTAATAAATACTGGTACACTTTACCAAGTACTACTTGCACTAGATTGCTAGTTTTGCTATTTATTAAAATGATTGTTGCAGAAGTTTGTAGTTTTTCTGCTAAACAGTATATACAGTGTATAGTTAAATTATTGATCACTTATTACACACTATTTCTGGCACCATGTTTTACACTGGCTGGATGTTAATGGAACGCTCTGCCGAACACTCTCAAATGCAGTTCACACTGTTTACCTAGTTTCAGACGTCATACAAAACATTTCTACTTCTCGTTTTACTAGCACATCGAGCACGTTCAAGGTTGTTATAGTTAAAGCGATACATGAGTTACTTACTTACTTATCTAATCTGTTTATTCTATGCAGTCATCTAAAGTCACAGCCATTTCGCTTGCTTTGCCTCTTGATTTGTTTGTGGCATATAGTGCTACATAAACATGTTTTGATTGATTGATGCTAACTTGAGTTTTCATTCTTAAAGTGTTGTGTTCATGTTTTAGGGTTTTGAGGTAGTGATTCACGGCAGGAAGTATTTTGCATTTTCCAACTACACTGGAACCGGTGGGAATGCTACGAGCTTCTGTGACCAGACATTACCAGGTTGGACCCACGATGTGCTGGGGCATGACTGGGCTTGCTTTTATGGACGAAAATTTGATCCATTACCACCAAAGTCCACACCACAATATTTACGGTTTGTATAAATCTACATTCATGCAGCATAGTTTGTATTATCACATGTTAGTGTTCTGTCTTGGATATATTATATTTTTAAATCAGGGATAGCCTAATTTTTGCAATAGCCCCTGGCTGTGTTGATGTGGAGACAGTCCTGTTCTACTTGTGACGTGCAGGCACCAGCTAGCCCCTCTGGGGGTGAAAAGGAGGGCAGCCTCATTGAGGTGGAAGTCCCTCACTGCTGGTATAGCCTCTCACATAGGAGACCATCTGATACCTGCATGAGCTCCCCCCGCCCCTCCGGGCAACTACAGCCGGTCAGTGTGTTTGCACATGGCCGGCTGTAGGCTAAACTTAGGCGGTCACCTCATTGGTCACCTCATCGTTGAAGTCCAGCGACCCGGACATGGAGAACCGGTGCAGTTTGACAGCAGTTTGGCAGTGCTTGTCAATCATCAACGTTCACCAACGATTACTGTTCAGCAACAGTGACAATCGACAATGCCTGCCAGTGTGTCAGCTGTGGGCAATGACAGCCGCCTTTGAGTGGTGCCCCCGTTTAATGAAATGGCTGTCAACTTTACGAGGGAGAGATGGAAACCCAGACTTACCTTCAAGTGGGATTCCTCCTCTTCGGGGCATTTTCCCCATATAGGCAGCGCCTGATTGGGCTCATTACGTCAACAACAACAACAATCTCATTTCTATGTTTACGAGTAAAAGCACTTAATTGTTGTATCCAGTATAGTAATTCGTGATATTTAAACAATATTCTTTGTGAACCAACACTACAACTTATAAACTGAGTCCATGGAAGACTTTCATTGTGGTTCCATTTTTTATGATATTGTATTTTTAGTTGACTACTAGTTACTGGTCTTGGTTTATTTCTGACTGCTAAGTTATTGATTTCTGTTGCAGCCACTGGTGGGGTTACTGGGGTATACTACTGATGTTAGCATATCTATCTGCAGTGCTTGCTACTTTTGTGTGTTTCTGAGTGATTTGTGATACATGGTGCTATATGAGTGTGTCTTGATGACTGATTGAGAGATACATTGTTTTTGTTATAGAGGTAAGTTTGGCCAGCGTATGTACAAAACCGATGACAAGTTTATTGCCGTGATCAACAGCATTCAATCGTCATGGACTGCTAAGCGTTACGAGATGTTTGAACAGATGACTGTTGATGACTTGATTGCCTTGGCTGGAGGAACAGCATTACGCCACTCACCGTTAGTCAGCCTGTTATATTTCTGTTTTAGATATTTGTAACAAGCTCTGTAGAGTAAATCATGTGTACCAGTAGATTGCAATATATCGTGAGCAAAAAGTTGTGCAAACATTTACTCAACTGGGTTGATTCAACCCTAACTACGAGTCATCTGTACTTTTAGGTTAACAGGTTGTAGAAGTTTATTACAAGTATCTGCATGTGTTCTTCGAATAAAATTATAGGTTTAAAAGGTAACTAGTAAGTTATAGAAATTTACTAAATTGCAGAAATTACAAATTGTAGAACCTTCAATTACAGGTGTAGTTTGTTGTTGATGTTTTGGCAAGCACTGCTGTCCTTCTTGGAAAGGCTATCTACCAGATTTTGCTGTGATGGACGTTCGTTTGTCACAGATTATGATACATGTTGCTGGTAAGTTTTGTACCATAATTCAGGAAGAAATTTCTGACCATTATTGGTTGTGTGTTATATATTTTGGTGCAGATTTCCGAAGCCGTCACCAGCCACGGATGATTTGCTGAAGCAAGTCTCGGCACTTCCTGCTGAGTGGGACTGGCGCAATGTGAAAGGTGTCAGTTATGTGTCTCCAGTGCGTAATCAAGGTAAGCTCAGCTCCGAATTTTGTCTTTAATGAATACACTGTGTTGTATATTCTCATGCATAAGTCAGCCGTTGGTCAAAAATTTGTTCAGAATTTTTTGTTTTGTACACTGTTGTCTAGTGTATACGATAAGTATAGGAGAGTGAGTGTTTCTATGTTCATTATAATAACAGATTTATAGTTAAATCTGTCTGTTGTTTCTCTCTTTCTATAACTTACTTTTCTGACTTCTTGACTTGACTTGTAGCTAGTGTATTTTTAAAATGATTTTTGCAAAGTACAATTTTGTATTTCCAGTTAATGAATTCTGCAGTATGAGTATGTGTGGTTGTTATTTGTGAAGGTAAATGTGGTAGCTGCTATGCATTTTCTGCCGTTGGGATGAGTGAGGCACGGCTGCGGATTGCATCAAATAACACGATGCAGCTGACATTTTCTCCACAAGACATTGTTGACTGCAGCTGTTATTCTCAGGGTTTGTCTTTATCTCTTCATTTGTTACACACATTAGCATTAGTAGCATAGCCATTACTCAGTTATTAATGTTTATTAGCATAATTGTTTTTTCTGTTTTAAAGAAAATTTTATTGGTACAGTGTTTTTCAACCTTTGTGCTGCAGCAGAACCCTACAAAAGTCTGATGATCACTCATGGAACACTATGCAATGATACGTGAGTCCAACGGCTTAGGCAAGGTGGAATTTTTAGGGTGTCCGGAGACCGAGGGCTCCATCAACGGAGTCAAGAGGCAGAGAACCTTTGGGTGTCTGGGGCAAAGCCTTCAAAAGCTGGTAACAAAGCAGCAGGCAAAATACTCGTTAAATTTGATCGTATTAAATAATATTATTTAGCAATTTTTTTCTCCCATAAACAGCAGTACGTTATTGTTTTTAACCAGAAACATTGCGAGGCGGTCATCAACAGCTGTTTAGCTTTCTTCCACGAATTCAAAAAATATCATATGACTTTTTACTTTTTACGTGGACGCCCTTGATGATCTCAGCGGTCTGGATCCTTCGGCTAGATACGCTGCTGTGTGAGGCTTTTTATATCTTTCGAACAAAACGTTTCAGGAATTTAAAATTTTCCAATAAATGGACAAACAATTTCTTAACACTAACACTTTAAGAGTTTATTGTTTAATGCAAATATGTTAAGACTGTTAACAAAAATATTCAACATTGTATGCAAAAGTAGACATCTAGAAACGCTAATTTTGAACTAAGTATTTATGCTTAGTACTTCTGTGACCTGGTCTGACATAATTTTGCATGCTGGGTTATTTTTTAAAGCGTTCTACTAATCAGTCGCGGAACCCTTGGCAGATGCTCACGGAACCCTTGGGTTCTGCGGAACCCCAATTGAAAATCACTGCTATAGAAGATAAAGTCAGTCTTTGAGGCTCCATATCTTGACAACCAAGTTGGGTGGTTGGTTCAAATTAGATACCTTAAATAAATAATTTGTGTGTTGCAAACTGACCCAAGGGGTGACAGTGTAACTTGTGTAAGACTGGGGTTGAATACTGTCTGGAGATCAACAGTTGTTGTAAAAAAATGTTTGGTATAACCAGGGTTAAATGCAACAGGTATGACACAGCTGTGTGATGGATATCTTGTCCCACAGCACACATTTCTATTATCGTAATGCAATCCTTAACATGCTGAGAACAAAAGGCTATTTTTCCAGAATTGCTTTTGATTAGGTCTTTTAAAGAGTGTGTTGGCAGAATTTTACAGACCACATGTTTTTATAGACCATATGTTTTTCCTGCCACTAATCAAGAACATTAGATTTAGGCAAGTAAAATTCAGAATGCTTGCGTCACAGCTAGCCAGCTATATGTTGAGATCTTGGCTTTTTCAGAGCTGAGCTCAGAGAATAAAGCGATTGAAGTTGTTTGTCTGCTGGCATAGCTTGTGACGGAGGTTTTCCATACTTGATTGGTGGCAAGTATGCAGAGGACTATGGTTTAGTTGAGGAATCGTGTAATCCGTATACCGGCAACGTCAGTGGACAGTGTACAACAAGGCCGAATTGTCGGCGACACTATTCAACTGCCTATCAGTACGTTGGTGGATATTATGGCGCGTACGTATTGCTGCTTATCGTACCTATTTACCATTATTTTAGTTTCTCCATGTCATTATTGTCATTGCATAGTTTGATACAGCTGAAGCACAATTACTGAACATAGGAGTAAACCCAGTGACATCGCTGACATATTTCCTGAGTATTGATAAGCCACTTGCATTTTTTTAATAATGTGATTAGTTAATGCTAATTTTCTAGTTCCTCAAGCTGATGTTGTAACTTAATGATTCATGCTTTCTAAGTGTTAATTAATCACTGACATTTCTGTGATAATTTGTAATTGTTTAATGTTTATTCTGTAGTTACTTGGGCTGCTAGTGTAAGTAATTTAAGCATTGCAGTTTGAAAGATGAACAGAAAACAAGTGACGTAATAAGGCTGACTTTAGAAACAGAATTGCTGCGTGGCAAGTCACTGGAAAAACTTCCATCTTGGAGGTGAGCATATCATGAGTCCTGTAACATCTGAATGACATTAATTGATAGCAGCTCGTTGTTTGTTTTGCAGTTGCAACGAGCAGCACATGATGCTGCAGTTGGTGAGAAATGGACCACTTTCAGTTTCGTTTGAAGTCTACGATGACTTCCTTCACTATAAGGGTGGCATCTACCATCACACTGGTCAGTCGACTCAGTCAGGCTCTTGTATTTCTGCACATTTTGTTAATAATTTTGTTGAGTTGAATTTTATTTAGTTCTGTGGCTTGCTTTTTTTTGTCTGATTATGCTGAACATAGTAGCATGCTAGCTGTTTTGAGCAGATTTTATGAGCTAGTAATGATCATAAAGAATATTAATCTGTTAGAGGACGTTGTGATTCTGATGTTTTATTATCTGTCCCATTGCTAGAGCATAGCATGGGATAGATTATAAAATCACTTGCGTCTGTCTGTCATTCTGTCAGTCTGCCTGTAAACACTCCTACGGCCGCAATTTTGATTCGATTTTGATGAAATTTTGCACAGTGTTTTGGGGCCCGAAAAGTAAGATCGGGTTTGTTTGGGATAAAAATCTGATAACTCCTTCCCCTATTTTACCCAAATTTTAACCTCCATGATGTATTTTCAATGGGAAGGTTCTTGTACCACAGTAGAAAATCCTGTGGGCTTATAGTAGCATTTAATAGTTCAAAAAGTGTGTCTCAGCAACCGCTATAGGCACAAAAAAAGGAAAACCATTTAATTTCTCAATTTGAGCCCTCAGCCCTCAAAATTGTGATCACTCATTTTCAATGGAAATGAGCTGTACCACAAACGATTAATGTTTTGCGACATAAAGTCGCTTCTGTGCAGATTATTGCAACAAAACGGCTGAAATACTATTCGTTACAGAATTTAATTCACAGACGTGTATAAAAAGGTAACAAAATGCTAGAAATTCGAGAAACTAAACTATTTTAGACAAGGCCTTATTGTGTCAATGTAAAAATATTATATTGTGTTCACTAGGTGTCGCTACCTGTGTAGTGTGTATGCATCATTACAATTAGGCCCTAGATTAAATTTGTGAAGCTACTGCAAGTCCTGTCATTTTACATTTGTATACCTACATTTAAGTTGTTAAAACAACATTTCTTTGCGTTGTTAAACTTTTATGTAGTTAATAAACGTGTCTTTACACTTGCAGTTCGCTGACGTTGTAAACATCTATGCTGAACTAGTTATACGCTGGCCTCACTAGCTCCCATGCACCGTGGTAACTGTAGGCTCACAAGAGCGTCAAACGCTATGCTGTGGGACAGATACCTCATTCCACAGAACGCATTTTTAGTAATCATAATAGTGTTTGAATTTCAGGTATGCATGGCAGCCACGGTCCGTTTGAGTTGACCAATCATGCTGTACTGTTGGTTGGCTATGGGGCTGATACAGCAACAGGAGAGAAGTTCTGGACAATCAAGAACAGTTGGGGTTCTGCATGGGGAGAAGAAGGATACTTCCGTATTAGGCGAGGAGTTGACGAGTGTGCTGTTGAAAGCATTGCCGTTGAATCATTTCCCATCTTTTAGCTTCGAACACTGTCTCTAAAGAACACTGCTAGTAACTGTTATGTGCAAACATAGCATCTCAGCCTGCATCACTTATTTTGCAAAAGTGCACATATCACATTTTCCCATTTACAAACTTACGAGTATTTCATATTTGCATATTTCCACATGTACGATCACATTTTTTAAAGAAATTTTGTACATTTTACACAATGCCGAAGTCTCGGTCTCTTAGTAGGTTTTGCATTGTTTAGTCAGGTTTTTATTACACAGATTTGCATCTAAATGCATGTTTCTGTGCACATGATTGCTTTTTAAAGCCAACTTGGTGCATTTTCTGTAACGCATAAGTCAGTTAAGTATTTTTTGTATATTTGTCATTTCTGTCACATATTTGTGTAAACATATTCCATGTGTGTCATATGCACATAGATGTTACATATATGCATAGACCGCAGAACCGCCGGGGCAAGGGGGCAATTGCCCCCTCACTTTTTCGAGTGGGGGGCAAGTTGACCACTTTTCATGCCCACGCATAAATAAATTGTTGGTGTTGATGCTTTGCGTTACATTATATTACAGTTTAAAGTAAAAATGCCTAGTATTTTAGTCACTTTATAGGCCTAGTCGGCTATGGGAAACATGGAAAACAGAGGGGGTTTAGAGACTTAAGTTTAGTCTTAATGATCGTAGTCACTTTGGTGATGTCACTTGGCAGTCTATTCCAAGTTTTTGCTGCAGAGACGGGCAACGCTCAATCATCTCGCCGAACGCCGACGTAGACTGGGGATGGTACAGTGGCCACATTGACAAGACAACACAAATATCTGTGGTTTTCTATGTTTCTAAATTTCAGAAAAATAGGCATATTTGTCGCACCACTTCCACTGAACGTCCAAAAGCATTTCAGCTTCAGGGGGGGCTTCACCCTCTGCCCTTGGACTCCGCTGGGGGCTCCATCCCCAGACCCATGTTATAGGCTCGCAGTCTGCGCTCGCCATGGTCTTCACCCCACTTTCAAACACCTTCCACAGTCTATGCATATGTGCTACATATTTTGGCCACTTTTGCATATTTTCTTGCATATATCATATGCCTGAACGTGGCAAGTTACAAAAAGAAATTTTGCTATAAACTGGTGCTCCGTAAACTCTGCAGTTGCGCCATGCTGTTTTATTCCCCGCTAAAGATGCTAGTGTCGTGGATCACCAATTGAAGATTTTGTATATCGAGTTGCACAGTTCCATCACATGTTGAATGTGTTTACTTTGTGCATTTTATTCTAGTAAAATTTGTTCTTAATGCTAACAATGGCTATCATTTTTCCATTGACAGCGTTTCAAAAAATTTTGTAAAGCGACTTCCGTACGGGGGCATTGTATGAAGTGGACACTTGGTGACAAGCATTATGAGATTCTTATTTCATGTGATGGCATTTTTGTATAAAACTTCTTCATAGGTAAAGTAGTGACTAGTTGACTTCTGCAGAACATACATCTGCAAAACTGCACTGTTAGCCCAGTTTTTGGATAACAAAACTATAAAAGAACTTCTTTCCTGGACTTACGTAATGTCACCTGTACTAACATCCGAAAGCAAAACTGAGGTCTTATTGTACTCGTAATGATGTTAAGTGCTATTTAATCATTGCTAGAGTTCTGCGGTTTAATGTAACAGGTAGAGGCATAGATCATTTTATGTACTAATAACTGGATGTGACCAAATGGGCTCTTGCTTACTTTTTATTAGCTGTGCATATACAGAAACTGTCGTGTTACTTTGTGTTTTTATCTGTTAGGCCCTATATATTTTGTTAAACTGTAAATGGCTTAGGTAACTGCTTAGGTCTTGTGCAGGTCTTGTGCTTGTTTTTAAAATACTGTGTAACTGATTTGATAACATTTTAATTGTAATTTAACTGTCTTGATGATACAGATAAGATGTAGAAAATGTTTACTATGCAGAAATTCTTGGCTGTTTATTTCCTGATTTAGATATGATAGCAGCAAACAGTCACAACAGCACTAAACTAAGTGACAAGATTGTTGGTCATATGGAAAAATAAAAGTCTAGTCATATACTACAATAATCTAGGCACGATGCACACAAAAATATTGCACATTGAGACAGGAAAGCTATCGGCACTTGCATTATGCAGTTACGCAGCCAACCAGCTTGAGATCGTGCCCGTGAAATTTAATAGCCATGTTTGAGTTATCGCTTACAAGGAGACAAAATGATTAAGATGAGACCTTGATTAAAACAAGACCTTGAAAAGCCAAAAGTGCAGCTGGGAAGCTTTAACTTATGGGATTCGCACATGTCAATAAAATGGAGTAAAATTACAAATGAAACAATTTGTGTTGCATTGCAATTATGTCAAGCACGGCAACAAAATATGCTCTGTGAACTACGATGAGCTCATTTTCGAGTAAGTAAATTTATGTAGCACACAGGATGAGAAACCCAGGGTAAACAGAGTTCACAGCAAATTTTCAAGTTGTTTTATTGCAATTTGTACTTTATTACACATGTGCAAGCCTCCTCACAAATGGTATTAAACCTCCTATAAAATTTCAGTTTCAAATCTAAATGTTTTGTCCCCAATCAACTTTGCACCTGGATATTCGATACAATCAGCTGATGGTAGAGGCAGTTGACAGAACATCAGATCTGAGCAATGTCATGTTAATATCACTAAACTGGAGTTACAAGCTTATTCATATATAATTAAACAGCAGCATCATGCAAAATCTGTCATAATACAAACTAATTCACAGCTGATTAAACAACAGTGATTATATAAACTCTGTTATAAATAACTGCAGAGCTTCAACTAACTGTGCTTCGGCCAATATAACAATATGTAAAACATGGAGACAGGAGTGGCAAGGTTAAAACAACACTTAACAGCCGCCCGTAGGCCTAGATAATGAGAACACAAGCAAAAATAAGCAAACAAAACACTTCAAAAATACCGTAAAATCAACAGAATGTATAAACTGCTTGAAACTAGTGAGACTTCTGAAATTCACGTTACTTGGAAGTGAATTCCAAACGTTTATAATTGTTCAGAAGAACGACGAACGTGTACAATGATTTGTACGATGCTTATACAGTTTAAACTGATGTCTGCATGTTGACAAGGTAGAACAAAACTCAAATTCTAAATAAACATAACCAAAAAGAATCTTGTAAGTCAATATTAATAAGCATGCAACTAATGATAACAGCTAAAAAGTAAAAGCATTGGACATGTGAGCAAAAATGGAAGTATTACGCAATAATGAAAGGTAAGAAAAACAATAACAATGCACATAATAAAGCAAATGTTAAAGTTGACTGTCCCATTATGTACTGACTAACACATCTAATGGCAACAATCAACAAATCACTCCATCACATTTTTACTGTAATATATTGATAAAATTCAAAAACAAAAATAAACAAAAAAATTATGCACATATTAACACATACACACATAAAATTAAACAGTCAAAATATGTACTGTGGTCAATTTACAGTAATTTGAACCATTTTTCCATTTACAGTAGCATACAACCACTTCGTTTGCAATAGCTATTAATTTTCTGTTCCCAAAGTAAAAAACCATGATATTGTTATGAGCATGCTAAGATTCTTACTTCATGTGACTGCAATTAATAGACATACTGTTACTCAACAAAAACTGAGCTAAACTCCACTTTCTTTATCATTACTCTTTCTTTACAAGAAAAGCCCAGCTAATGCAAGGGGAACGCACAACAGCAGTGCATGTTTTAAAGCCCGGTGAGAACAAAATCTCTTAGCAACGATGTTTCTTTTACTTGCCAGAGGGCGCTAGACGACACAACCTGTCTCGCTCAAACGTATTGGCTGAAAATCGCAAATTTTTCCCACTCCCCTCTCCTTTGGCGCCCTCACTGATGGTGACCCCTTTCGGATTAATGAAAAACCAGGCAGCCAGTGGTGAAGATTTGGTGATCCTAGCTTGCACCGTTTCTGACTGGTCCACCCGGACGGACGGACAGAGAGAATCGCGATGGCTAAGACGCGCTACAGCAGTAGCTGCTGTCGCACGTAAGAATGAATATTCACATTCCGCAACTTGCTAGTTTTTTTGCCTGTTTGTTTTACTTTTAACCTGTATTTCCAATGCCTCATCATCCAATAATATTGCACTCACTACGAACAAAAAACCTATTACCACTATGCAGTTGAATTCAACATGACATCCCAATTTTTAGGAACAACTTGAGGCACCAATAACCACAACAGAATGACAAACCATTATGGACAATTAGTGGCAGCTCAAGGTATCGGGGTATTGCAGTTGCCATGGTAAACCATAACATCACCATCGCAGTGATGATATAATTCAAAAACATCCTTGTAGCCATTGTCGGCCCACCATCGACAGAGCTGTCGGTTCCACTGGCACGGAAGCACATGAAAGAGCTGCTCATACCGCATGCCCACTAGTGTGAAGAAATCCTGATCACCAAGATGTCCCTTGAAGTGCATCTCTTCACTCAAACGACTGATTGCCATAGCTTCCAGCAATGAGTTATACAGTGATGACTGACGCATGCGGTTTAGATCCAGCAGCAGAACACCGCTGTTGAATCCTGGGAGGCCATGTGGTGGCGGCTCTCCAATACGTGTCCCAAGATTCTCTTGTCGGAACTTCCAAAAAGTATGCCGATATACCTATGATGAAATTCAGCACAAGCATAAAATTGATAGATAGAACCAAGATATACCGGGTGGGCCAAAAAAAGTAAGCTATTGCACTTTGTCCATATCTTAGCTAAATATTGATCGATATTCACAATTTTTTCACCAGTGGACTCTGCAAGAAATTTGCTACTCGGCGGCATGCACAGCACACTTATTATGTCGCTCCACTACCTTGCAAAATATAAATATCTAAAAACATACAATATCTACAGATGGACAGAAGATCTAATGGTAAATTTTTAAAGTATTTAACATATATGTTAAAATATGAGTTATAGTGTCAAACCATTGGAGGACATATTAAATATTTTTTTTTCAAATAATTTCAACAATTTTACTGTGCACTAATTTTCAATGTACACTAATGCTGGTTGATGGCTGCAATCTTGCTCAGTTAACTGCATGAGCATACAGAGCGACATATTTCAGTTGTGCAGCTCTACCAGCTGCGCGCTATTCTTTGAAACATGAAAACTTACTCCGTAGCTACATCTAAAACTTCTTGACACTTGTTATAACTTATATTCAACATTTTACCTTAGTACTTTGAAAATTTACCAATCGACCTGTAGATATTGTACGTGTTTGGATATTTATATTTTTCAAAGTAGTGTAGTGACATAAAGGTGTGATGTGCATGTCACTGAGTAACAAATTTCTTCCAGAGTCTACTGGTGAAAAATTGTAAAAATTTGCCAATATTTAGCAAAGATATGGAAAAAGTACAACAGCTTCCTTTCTTGGCCCATCGGCCCTGTCGTGCTCTGTACAAACGTTTGACTCAACCAGATGTAAAGAAATGCATCAAAAATATTGCTGCATGTTGCCAGAGTTATGTTGTAAATATGAATGTTTTGGTTAAATTATGTCAAATAGCAAAACACATAGCTGTGAATACTTGAACCACAAATGTGTACTTGTCATGTAATGACTTTTGATAACAAAGAAGATACTAAAGACTCTGGGGAATAGCTCAAACCAATTTTTACTACGATATATACAATATACTTCACTGAAAACAAGGCTTACGTTGATGGTTTATTAATTTATTTTAAGCCATTTTTCAGAAATAAACACAAACAGTGCAATTAGAATTTCCACACTTTTTTCGATCACAATTTTATATCACAGAAAATTAAGCTAAGTTGTTGTCTGTTCGAAAGCTCGCAATACACTGACTGACTGAAATTTTCTGCAACATGCTTAGCAGCGACGTCCGCTGGCCAGTAGCCTGTAGCCTATAACTATTTTTTGAAACGGGCCATTGGCCTAGTCGCTTGAAGACACACGCACCTCCTCAAATGACAAGTGCCTCGCTTGTTTAATTTATTTAATTTAAAGAAAATCGTTTATGCAGTCTGATAACACATATAACTGAAAGAACTGAAAACAACTGAAACCTTTCTCAATGTCTTGATAAAGTCAGTAACAAGAATCAGATAAACATTTATAA
>Ga0209454_1000988_pt1 | contig 16628 bp, 14 predicted proteins | sample WorMetHERISLAND1_2_FD_187400 | JGI IMG/M metagenome (GOLD analysis project Ga0209454, IMG submission 187400) | Marine gutless worms symbiont microbial communities from Max Planck institute for Marine Microbiology, Germany - Olavius geniculatus... | ecosystem: Host-associated > Annelida >...
GTGATCCATACCAGATGAACCTTCAGGTCGTAAACGGCATGTGCTGCGTGCTTCTTTGGTCTCATAACTAAAATACTAAAGCTCTTGGACTAAAAGTCCATAGTTTTTACTAGCGACCAGCAATAAAGAGTATAAAACAACACCTAAAAGTACTACTCCACCAACGATTACCCCGCTCTTTACACGCGTTGGAGCAAACTCCCAACTAAAGAAATTATCTTCCGAAAAAAGCTTTAACTGCCAGCTTACCGAAATCACTCCAATTATGCCCACAATAATTACTGGAAGCGAATTTTGTATGGTGGCCTCCGATTTTTGCGTTCAGATTACAGCCCGTAAGCTGGGTTAAGGAACGAAACCCGGCACAAACGGCTAAAATATGCTGGGTTACAGCGCGTTCGACCTTGCCGATACATATCAATATCGCAGCACGCGCCTAACCCAGCCTACATTATTGATGCGGTTCGCGCGGGAAAGGCGTGCACCGGCCGGCAAGCTCGGAACCACCGTGCTCACCGCATCCTACGCCGCGATACCCGAGTGCCGCAGCAGGGCGTCGATGGTCGGCTCGCGGCCCCGGAAGTCGACGTAGAGCGCCATGGCATCGCGGGACCCGCCTTGCTCCAGAATGGTCTTGCGGAAGGCGCGCCCGGTATCTCGGTCGAACAGGCCGCGTTCCTCGAACAGGGAGAAGGCGTCCGCGGACAGGACCTCCGCCCACTTATAGCTGTAATACCCCGCCCCATAACCCCCGGAGAAGATATGGGAGAAGCCGTGGGCAAAGCGGTTGAAAGCCGGCGGCTTCATCACCGCGACCTGATCACGCACCTGATCGAGAATCTCGTAGATACGCCCGCCCCACCGCGGGTCGTACTCCAGGTGCAGGCGGAAGTCGAAGATGGCAAACTCGAGCTGGCGCACCAGCTGCATGGCGGACTGGAAGTTTTTTGCCGCCCGCAGGCGCTGGTACAGGGCCTCGGGGATGGGTTCCCCGGTGTCCACATGACCCGATATCAGAGCTAGGGACTCGGGCTCCCAGCACCAGTTCTCCAGCAGCTGACTCGGCAGTTCCACCGCATCCCAAGGCACACCGTTGATGCCCGCCACTGCCGGATAATCGATTTTTGTCAATAGGTGGTGCAGGCCGTGGCCGAACTCGTGAAACAGGGTCTCGACCTCTTCATGGGTGAGCAGGGATGGCCGATCTCCCACCGGAGGGGTGAAGTTGCAGACCAGGTAGGCAACGGGAGTCCGGTCGCAATGGCTGGTGCGGAAGCGGTTTACGCACACGTCCATCCAGGCGCCCCCGCGCTTCTTGCTGCGGGCGAAGGGGTCGAGATAGAACTGCCCCCGCGGCTCGCCGCCGCCGTCCCGGATCTCGAAGAAGCGCACATCAGGGTGCCAGGTCTCAATGCCTTTCACCTCCCGCACGCGGATGTCGAACAGCCGCTCCACCACCGCGAACATGCCTGTGAGCACGCGCGGGAGCGGGAAGTAGGGGCGCAGCTCCTCCGCGGTGATGCGATGCCGGTGCTGGCGCAGCTTCTCCGCATAATAGGCGAGGTCCCAGGGCGCGAGCCCCTCGCAGCCATACCCTTCCGCCGCGAACCGTGCCAATTCTTCCAGCTCGCGGCGAGCCTGGGCCACGGACCGTTCCACCAGGTCGTTCAGAAACCGCAAGACCTCCTCGGTGGAGCGAGCCATCTTGGTGGCCAGTGAGCGTTGGGCGTAGCTTCCGAAGCCCAACAGTGCCGCCGACTCATGACGTAGCGCAAGGATGCGCTCCATGATCCGGGTATTGTCCCACTCGCCGGCGTGCGGTCCCTGGTCCGAGGCCCGGGTGCAGTAGGCCGCATAGACTTCACGGCGGAGCCCGCGAGCGTCCGCATAGGTCATGACCGGGAGGTAAGAAGGCAAATCCAGGGTCAGGACCCAGCCTTCCTCGCCTCTGTCATCGGCCGTCTGCTTTGCCAGGGCCAGGGCCGAAGCGGGCAACCCGGCGAGGGCGGATGGGTCCGTGATCCGCTTGCTCCAGGCATTGGTGGCGTCGAGCAGGTTCTCCTCGTACTTGCTGGTGAGCTCGGCGAGCTCCCGGCTGATCGCCTTGTAGCGCGCCTGCTTGTCCGCCGCCAGATCCACACCGGAGAGACGGAAGTCGCGCAGGGCGTCCTCCAACAACTTGCGCCGGGAGGCATCCGGGTGCTCCTGGCCGGCGACGGTCCGGAAGCCTTCACACAAGGCGCGGTTCTGACCGACCTCGGTGCCATACTCGCTGAGCTTGGGCAGACAGGCGTTATAGGCGGTACGTAACGCGTCATTGTTCATGACCGCGTTGAGGTGACTCACCGGCGACCAGGCCCGATCGAGCTTGTCGTTGGTCTCTGCCAGGGGCTCGACGAAGCTCTCCCAGGTAGGTGGGTCCGCGCGGCTCGTCAGCGCCTCGACCTGCGCCCGGCACGCGGCGAGCAAGTCATCGACGGCAGGCTCTACCTGCTCGGGACGGATGCGGGAGAAGGGCGGCAGCCCTTCCAATTCCAGTAGTGGGTTATCCATGGACAGTGGGGTCTTCGGTTTACGGAATTTCCCATGCTCAAGCCCGTAGGGTGAGCTGTGCCCACCATCCAGGCACGGTATTGGTGGGCACAGCCCACCCTACGGAATATGTGCAAAGTATTAAGAAACGTCGTGCTGGTGGCCCGTAGGATGGGCAAAGCGGAGCCAGTCCAGCCGGGTAGCCGCGGGCTCAGGTCTTCGTGCCGGGCCTTCCGAACCGCAGCACCTTGCCGGGAAACAAACAAGGCGAAGCGTGCGGTAGTGCGTCAGTTTGAACAATTACACCTTCTGGCGACGGCGAGCCACAGCCCGCCGCCGTTTTTGTCCATCGCTTAGCCCAACATCCGCAGGACGTCAGCGAACCGGCAAAACCTAACCATGCGTATGCACATGCGCCCAAACTGACGCACTACCAAGCGTGCCCATCAATTGACTCGATGTCGATAGGACTTGGCCGCGCCCTAATCGGGCAGGAAACCGGGGCTTGTTCTATTCGGGACGCGGGTCCGCATGGCACGAATCATGTCCCGCTTGGAGCGCGGCTCGAATCCCCGCGGGATGCAGAGGATATGTCTATGCAGATCGCGGTGGACCTTGTCGTGGCGACGCCCCTGGATGGAGACCCAAGCGCCGTCGATCGCCTCGAAACGACCGTTATTGCCGTATGCATAGATCTTGAAAACGCCGCTCGGCGTACAGCGCAAGCCCTCGAAAGACAGGTTGCGAACACCGCTTCGGAACTCCGCGACCAGGATATAGCGTACCGCCCCGTCGGCGCCGGTCGAGAGGTGCTTGCCGTCGATGTAGTAGCGAAACCGCGACTCGGGGTCATCCACGCTGAGCTCGATCAGGTCCCCGTCGTTCGGCCACGGCGGCAGGCTCGTGGCTCCTTCCTTCCAACTTTTATCCTTATCCTCGACGCTGCTGGGCGTCGGCGATCCCGTCTCGTCGAGGAAGGGCCGATCCCACTTGGCCGCAAGGGCGGGGGCCCAAATGAGCAGAAGGGATAAGGTGGGGACAAGTGATCGCATGAAGGCCGTACCTCAGGGATCGAGGATTCACTCTGTTTGCGGAACGCCAACTATAAGGCCGGAAAGGCGGCCGGACCAGCCCGTAGGATGCGGTGAGCGCGGATCAGACACTCAGGACAGCACTGACCCGGATCGCGAGCCGCATCTTTGGTCGCTGGGTGTGCCCAACAAGGATATTGGGCACGAACCATTCATGGATGCGGTTCGCGCGACAAGAGCGTGCACCGACTCGCAAGCTCTGAGCCACCGCGCTCACCACATCCTGCGCCCTTTGCCTAATCTACCCGGTTCGCTTCCTTGCCTTTGCAACGGGTATATAATAGCCTGCCATTCGCGGAGGAGCGTCATGGCCGATTTTCATCAGGAATCCCTGATCACTACGCTGCATGGTCTCTACGAGGCCTTCGACAAGGCTTCCTATCTGGGCGAGCTCGAGCGCCAGTTGGAGCAGCACGCCCTGCACCAGAACATCAGCCTGCTGCTGCCCTCGCTCTACACCGAGATGGGGAACGCGGGGGTGCTCGACCGCATCCTGGAGCAGATCAGGGAAGTGCGTTATCTGAACAACATCGTGGTCGCCCTGGGCGGCGCTCCGGAGGAGCACCAGTTCCATCAGGCCAAGGAGTACTTCGGGTGCCTCGAAACCGAGCAGCGGGATGTTCAGATCGTCTGGATCGAGGGTCCGCGCCTCCAAAAGTTGCTGGGCGAGCTGGTGGAGCGGGGGGGGACCGCCTTCGGGGTGCAGGGCAAGGGGCAGTCGGTTTGGATCGCCTTAGGGTATCTGTTCGCCCGCGATGACGTCGACGTTATCGCGCTCCACGATTGCGACATCGTCACCTATGACCGGATGCTCCTGGGGCGACTCATCAAGCCGGTAGTCAATCCGAACAACCACTTCCAGTTCTGCAAGGGCTACTATACCCGCATCTCGCCCACCGAGCGCGCGCTGAAGGGACGTGCAACGCGGCTCTTCGTCGCCCCGTTCGTCGAGACCCTGGCCAAGATCATGCGTCAGCGCGGACACGGTGAGCTCGAACACTTCTTCCAGTACCACAGTGCCTTCAAGTATCCCCTGGCCGGGGAGTTCTCCTTTACCGCGGACCTGGCGCGGAGGCTGAATGTGGCCTACGACTGGGGGTTGGAAGTGGCGACCCTGTCCCAGGTCTATGATCAGCTGACCACGCGGCAGATCGCCCAGATCGACCTGGCGCCCAACTATGAGCACAAGCACCAGGAGCTGTCCCCCGAGGACACCGAGCGCGGCCTGCACCGCATGGTGGTGGACATCGCCAAGTTCTATCTTACCTACATGCGTTCCCACGGCGTGCCGCTGGACGATGCCTTCGTGGATATGATCCTGCACAGCTACTACCAGACCGCGCTCAAATATGTCCGCAAGTACAGCTACGACGCGGACGTCAACACGCTGGCCTTCGATTTGTACGGGGAAGAATCCACCGTCGGCCATTTCCGCGGCTTTCTCTGGGATGCTTGGGAGCAGAGCAGGGGACCTCAGGAAGCCAAGCTGATCCCTTCCTGGAACCGGGTCGCCTACTCCTTTCCGGAGATCTACGATCGCTTGCTGCATGCCGTGGAGCGGGACAACGGGCGGGCATAGGTTGGGACGGTTTCCCCAGCCCCGTAATACGAACGGTACCAATCGACGAAACGGGACACGCCGACCGCGACGGAGGTGTTCGGCCGATAGCCCGTATCTCGGACCAGCTCGGCGACGTCCGCGTAGGTGTCGGGCACATCTCCCGCCTGCAGGGGCAGCAGCCTTTTCTCCGCCCTTATCCCCAGAAAGCGTTCGAGCACTTCGATGTAATCCATCAGCTCCACCGGCTGCTGGTTGCCGATATTGTAGAGTCGATAGGGCGCTGAGCTGGTGGCCGCATCCGGCTGCTCCCCGGTCCAGGCGGGATCGGGCTCCGGGATTCGGTCCAGGACCCGAATCACGCCCTCCACGATGTCGTCGATGTAGGTGAAATCCCGGCGGTGTTGACCATAGTTGAAGACGGCGATCGGCTCGCCCGCGAGGATGGCGCGGGTGAACTTGAACAGGGCCATGTCCGGTCGGCCCCAGGGGCCGTAGACGGTGAAGAAGCGCAGTCCGGTGGTGGGCAGTCGGTACAGGTGGCTGTAGGTGTGGGCCATCAGCTCGTTGGCCTTTTTGCTGGCGGCATACAGGCTCAGCGGATGGTCCACCGTGTGACGGACCGAAAAAGGCAGATCGGTATTGGCGCCGTAGACCGAGCTGCTCGAGGCGTATACCAGGTGCTCGACCCCCTGGTGGCGGCAGCCCTCCAGGATGTTGGCGAAGCCGGTCAGGTTGGTGTCCACGTAGGCCATGGGATTCTCGATGGAGTGACGGACCCCGGCCTGGGCGGCCAGGTTGATGACCCGTTGGGGCTGGTGCCGGGCAAAGGCCTGGCCGACGGCGGCCCGGTCGTGGATGTCGATGCGTAGGTCCCGGTAGCGGTCGGAGTCGAGGGTACGCGCGAGCCGGGCCTGTTTCAGCCCCACGTCGTAGTAGTCATTGAGGTTATCGATCCCGATGACTTCGTCGCCGCGCGCCAGGAATCGTAGCGAGAGTGCGGAGCCGATGAAGCCGGCGCTGCCGGTTACCAGGATCTTCATGATGCTTCTTGAATTCCGGCGATGCGGCTCATTTCACTCACCGCATCTTGTATGTTCTGTTTCCGGGGGAGGGCAAGGCTCGGGTATGAAGGGATCTGATAGAGCATACCTGGGAAGCCGTCCCGACCTGAGGCATCGAGCCTGCACGTCGACCGGCTCCCCGCCCGTTTCGCCTGGACCGGAGCGGATCCGAGGCCATGAGCCGCGTTCGCAAGCCTGTATACACAAGATCGGTCGGCAAGGGTCCGGGTCGGGGAACCGGATTGCTATCCTAACGGGTTTTCGGATTCGGGAAAAACGGTAGTGCGTCAGTTTGAACAATTACACCTTCTGGCGACGGCGAGCCACAGCCCGCCGCCGTTTTGTCCATCGCTTAGCCCAACATCCGCAGGGCGTCAGCGAACCGGCAAAACCTAACCATGCGTATGCACATGCGCCCAAACTGACGCACTACCGGAAAAGGGGCCAGGCTCAATTGATGGGTCGTTTTTCACAGCTCATTCGCCTAACATTTGGCTGCAAGCGACCCAATGCCGCGGTCTGGTTCCTCAACAACCTTCAAGCTCAGTGCCACGCGGCATTGGGCGCCTGAGCCCAAGCGTTATGCGTTAAGAAGGCATCAGATACGTGAATGAAATACTTCAAATAATCGGCTCGGTAGCATCAATCCTCGGTGTACCTTTGGCAATATATCTTTACTTAAAGAGTCAAGTTCAGAAATATGCCCAGGTGAGGCGTGAAATTGTTAAGCGTCTTTCACATCAGATTGGTGAAGGTAGGATAGTAGGATTATTTGAGTTGCGAGCCGTTATTGATTCTTTAGTCAGGGAAAACAGATTGCGTAGCGGATCAATTACCACCAACTCTATTATAGAAGATTTGATGGCGGAAACCGTATCATCACCATTGTTAGAAAGCAGTAGAAAGGAAAACCTCATTACGGAACTATCAGAAGCTCACTCTATTGGCAAGGTATTTCAAGCCATTCACAATGATAGAGATACATTTAATAAATTCGTCGAATTCTTGAAGGTAGAGACAGGCGAGGAAGATGATGGAGAGAAGCTAAGGGAACAAATCGAAAGCACAAGTGACCAATCAAGAGAGTCATCAAAATCACCTGAGTTATTTGGTATTATTTCGGCTTTCATTGGTAGTATCGCGGCCGGCTATTCAATTTCGAGCATGACAGATGACTTAACTGTTCTGCCGAAGATCCTTGGAAGCGATGTTATTACAAACATCATGCTAGGCTTAGGGGCTTCTATCATTGCGGGTGCAATCGTGGTATTTGTCACAAGAATTACAAATGACAAATCGCATAACAAGTAGCTGCAGTGGACAGCAAAAAGCGCCACTCGTTCCTCGCTTTGCTTTTTGCTGCCACTGAGCATTGCGATAAGCGGCGCGTCCCTGCGCCGCTTATCGGGGAGCTAACCAGCAGGTGCTACATGCAAAGGGATAACCGAGAAAACATTCCCGAGAAACCTGCCCGGCGGTGCTTTGAACTCCCGACCGTTTCAGACACTAAAATAGGACATCGCCCGACAAAAACGTAGGTGCAACAGGAGACGCGCCGCCTATCAAGACGCTGAACGCAGACAAACATCCCTTGCCCCCGTCCATGGGGGCAAGGGATGTTGTTGGTTAGCTCCCCGTTAGACACCTACCAATTGAAAACGCAAGGCACTAAATCAAAGGTATTAAAGCATGAATATTGAACAATTATATCAGCAATACATAAATCCGATACCGGCGACGGAACAGTTGGAACTGATTTCTCTTATCAGTAAAAAGCTGATAGTAAAATCCGAACAAGACAGAAAACAGCGAAGACTGGTTGAGCTTGAAGGACTGGGATCTGAAATATGGGAAGGTGTTAATGCCCAAAAATATGTCGACGAACTGAGAGATGAATGGAATTACCGTTTATGATAATTCCTGATACTGTTTTTACAGAAATAAGGCGACTGGGATTCGATACATCTCCTTTTATCTATTTTGTCGAACGTCACCCTGTTTATCTTCCAATGATACAGGATATTATTAGAAGGATTGACGGGGGTATCATCAAGGGTTATGGTTCAGTGATCACGCTTACCGAGGTTCTTGTGCATCCGAGGCGTGAAGGGAAAATCTCCCTTGAAAATGAATACCGTGATATTCTCCAGAACAGCCGAAATTTTGAACTTGTCCCGATTAGTGCCAGGGTAGCCAACCAGGCATCAGAACTTCGGAGTCGTCATAACCTGCGAACTCCTGATGCCTTACAGATTGCTGCAGTTCTTTCCGTTGGTTGCGAAGCATTTCTTACCAATGATAAAAAGCTAAAACATGTTGATGATCTAAGAATAATTGTATTGGATGATTACTTACCAGAAATATGACGACTGACATTAAAGTCAACGGTATTAAAGTCAAAGACACTCAAAGCTAACAAGGCACTTCAGCGGACTCAAAAAAGCGCGGTTTTTTCGGTAAAAGTCTAAATTTTCGTCGCGCTTTTTTGGGCCGCTGAATGCCGCGATAAGTGGCGCGTCCATGCGCCGCTTATCGGGGAGCTAACCAGCAGGTGCTACATGCAAAGGGATAACCGAGAAAATATTCCCGAGAAACCTGCACGGCGGCGCTTTGCTATCCCTATCACTTCAGATCTCAAAACAGGAAATCGCCTGACAACAACGTACGTGAAACAGGAACGTGCCGCCGATCAAGACGCTGAACGCAGACAAACATCTATTGCCCCCGTCCATGGGGGCAAGGGATGTTGCTGGTTAGCTCCCCGTTAAGCAAGTGAGGAAGGTATGTCCAATCAGCAGTGGATACCAATATTTATCCAACAGTCTCAAGCTGTTATGACGCTTTGGAATATTATACATCGTTCGCTCCACTCGCGACGGCTGAGCGCAGCGCTATGCTGCTAAAGGCGCAACCGACGATAGTACCGACGATAGTTGTAATTCATGAACTCCACGGTCTATCTCGAAACCAGCATCATCGGTTATCTCGTCTCGTGCCCGAGTCGTGATTTGATTACCGCTGCTAATCAACAACTTACACGTGATTGGTGGGACGACCATCGCGAACAATACGATCTGTACGTCTCGGAAACCGTCATCGCCGAGTGCAACACGGGTGATCCACAAGCCGCGCAGGAGCGTATAGATGCGATCGGCGATATTCCCATACTCGATGTCACCGAAGATGCTGAGAACTTGGCCGATGAATTGGTCAAACAGATTCCGCTTCCTGAAAACGCCGAAGTTGATGCTTTGCATATCGCTATTGCCACCGTCAACGGGATCAACTATCTGCTAACATGGAATTGTGCCCATATCGCTAATGCTGTATTGCAACCACAAATCGAAGTGATCTGCCGATCAGCAGGATTTGAACCGCCGACGGTTTGTACTCCGCAACAACTAATGGAGGATTGATCCATGTGGCGAGATCCAATCGTTGAAGAAATACGGCAATTGCGTCAGCAATACGCCGCGCAATTCAATCATGACCTGAAGGCCATCTGTCGAGACTTGCGCGAGAGACAAAAGAAGGATGGTCGTAAGGTTGTCATGCTGCCGCCAAGACCCGCACGGCAAGTCAAAACTGATGGCCAGCCCACGACATAGCAAGACGTTGCACCGGAGCACACTCGTTTTTCGGCTTTCAATGTCTTCACCTTTTGTTTACGCTTTCAGACACCAAAACAGGAAATCGCCTGACAACAACGTATGTGAAACAGGAATGTGCCGCCGATCAAGACGCTGAACGCAGACAAACATCCATTGCCCCTGTCCATGGGGGCAATGGATGTTGTTGGTTAGCTCCCCGTTAGGCGTGGTATAAGTCTCTCTATAAAAGGTCCCACAATGGAAGTCAAATTAAGCAAGCAACAAAAAGTCACCGTAAACGGTTCAGAAGATATTTACCTGATCATGCGCCAAATTCTCCGCAGAGAAATCAACCACTATGGACTGAAAGTCCATAGTCTGGGTTGCGACTGAAAGTCGCTGTTTCGGCTAAAGCCGACTGAAAGCCTCAGACTGAAGTCAGCTCGAAATGACTGAAAGTCGGGGCTCACTCGACTGGAAAATCATCATCATTATGACCCTGATGTTCTCGATGCTTCTTTATATACTCTCTGATAATATCGTCTGTAATATACCCCGAACTGAAAGCACCATACCCAATGGCCCAAAAGTGTCGTCCCCAATACTGCTTCCTCGAATGCGGGAATTCTCGTTGTAGTTTACGTGATGTCCTTCCTTTAAGTAACCTCATGATTTCACTAACCGACAACTTGGGCGGATAAGAGATGTAGAGATGCACATGGTCCTTGCTCACGACTCCCTGGATGATTTCTATATCGTTAGCAGCGCAGGTCTGTCGAACCAATGTCCGAACTCTTTTCCCTACATCCTTGGTCAATACCTTATAGCGATACTTCGTGATCCATACCAGATGAACCTTCAGGTCGTAAACGGCATGTGCTGCGTGCTTCTTTGGTCTCATAACTAAAATACTAAAGCTCTTGGACTAAAAGTCCATAGTTTTTACTAGCGACCAGCAATAAACAGGGTCTAGATAACTTTAGAGAGGATTTTCTCTCAGTAAAATGAGTATTATATCAATAAGTTTTCCTCCCGATGATTGAATCTGAATTCACATTCTTCGAGGTGTAGATGAAACGTATGTCTGGGAACACCATTGAATTTTGCAAGCCTCCGTTTGGCCTACGACCAGAATGATTCAATGCCATTGAGATGACAAGTACCGCGGGCAAATTCATGCTGACCACGATTCACACGGAAATGCTTTTGATACCCCATATCCACCAGCCCATCGTAGCCCCTCCAGCCGTCCGAGTGGATGATACTGTCGAGGGCTACCTGGCCCCGAATCGCAGCCTGTAGCTGCTTTTTGGAGGCATCGGGGACGATTTCCGTGTCGACTTTTCCTTGGCGTTCCAGGATTCCGAAGACCATCGTTTTGCCCCCGGCCCCACGACCTTTTTTGCCACGGACACGCCGGGCGCCAAAGTAGGATTCATCCACCTCAACCTCACCCGATAAGGGCGAGGAGGCGTCACGAATTCGAGCGATTCGGGTCCGTAGTTCGAACAACAACTGATTGATTGTCGGGCGGCTGACATCACTCAGCTCGGCGATTTTCGAGGCCGGTAAATCGTGCGCAAAAGAGCGGATAATCACGCTGAATTTCGCTTCCGAAAGGTGTGAACGCCTGAAATACCTATTTTTCCCTTGCATAACATAACCTTAGCATGCTCTCGCAGTGGCTAAAGTTATCTAGACCCTACGTTATAACGACCGGCAACCGGCCGGGGCTTATCGGACATGCCTATGCCGACGCCTATTATCCGGCTGATTTCTCGGATAAGTCGGCGGTTCTATCACTGGCAAAAAAATTGCGGATCGATGCCATATGCGCCTGCGCAAATGATTTCGGCGCCACGACCGCGGCCTATGTCGCGGAAGCAATGGGGTTGCCGGGTCATGATAGCTATAAAACGACCTTAACGCTCCATCATAAGCATCTTTTCAAGGCGTTTGCCCAGGCCTCCGGCATCAGTACCCCCGACGCAAGGTGGTGCAGCAGCAAGGCAGCTGCCTATTCCATACTGGAAAACATGAGCCTGCCCCTGATCGTCAAGCCGGTCGACCTGACCGGCGGCAAAGGGATTACCAAGGTAGCCTGTGCAGGCGATTACCGACCGGCTATTGATAAAGCCTTCACCCTATCCCGCGCCAAGACTGTCGTTATCGAAGATTTTATCCGGGGCTCCGCGCACAGCTTCTCGGCTTTCGTATTGAATGGGAAGATTGTTTTTTATTACAGTGACAATGAGTACACCTATAAAAATCCGTTTTTGATTACTACCTCGGCCGGTCCCGCAACCGGTATCCATGAAGTGGTGGCGCAATTAATACGCGAGGCCGAGCATATCGTCTCCCTCCTGGCGCTCCGGGACGGCATACTTCATATTCAGTACATTCACAGCGAGGGAAAAGCCTGGATCATAGAAGTGACTCGTCGTTGCCCCGGAGATTTCTATCCTTATCCGGTCAGCTCCGCCGGCGGCCTCGATTGGGCCGAGTGGATTGTTGCGGCGGAAGCAGGGGCCGATTGCTTCCGTTTCCCTCGGGTACGTCAAAACGGCTTCCATGGCCGACACTGTATTATGAGCCCGAGAAACGGCATCGTAAGGGCCGTTGAAATCGACCGCTCGCTGCAGAATAATATCTATGATAGCTTCATGATGTGGAGCCAGGGTGATGTGATCGAGCAGTATATGACACACAAGCTCGGCGTTTTATTTCTTCGCTATGACTCCGAAGAAGAGATGTTGGAAAAATCACACAACATGACCCGATTGGTAAGGGTCGAGCTTGCTTACTGAATGCTTTGTGGGTGCCTTGAAAAGTAAGGTTCTCGTAAATGACTACCCTGATAATCAAAAGGTCAGATTCCCCCGATTGGTGAAAACAGTATTGTAACTATTCAGGCATCCCATTTTGTGCGGTGAAAACACAACCGGAAAAAACTACGAATCCCGCGAATCAGCGCGAATCGGTTTTCGCGTGGATTCGCGTGATTCGTAGTTTTTCCATCTTAAAGTTAAGTAGCTGAATAGTTACCAGGTATTTTTCAAGACGCCCTGGTTTGAAAGGATCAATCGTGAACCAACGGCCCTATCTATCCATTGTCACGCCGGTTTACGGCTGTGAGCCGAGTCTTCATGACTTATACTGGAGGCTTTGCTCATCCATTACACCCATCACCCGGTCGTTCGAGATCATCATGGTCAACGATCGGAGTCCGGATCATGCATGGGAAACCATCCGGGAGCTCGCCCGGGAGGACGAGCGGGTCCGGGGGGTCAATCTCTCTCGCAATTTGGTAGTGCGTCAGTTTGGGCGCATGTGCATACGCATGGTTAGGTTTTGCCGGTTCGCTGACGCCCTGCGGATGTTGGGCTAAGCGATGGACAAAACGGCGGCGGGCTGTGGCTCGCCGTCGCCAGAAGGTGTAATTGTTCAAACTGACGCACTACCCGCAATTTCGGACAACACTATGCGATTGTGGCAGGGCTGGAGTATGTTCGCGGTGACTGGTGCGTAGTCATGGACTGCGACCTTCATGATCGGCCGGAAGAGATTCCGAAGTTGTACAATGAGACCCGAAAAGGCTATGACATCGTCAAGGGGCGACGCGCTGATCGCAAGGACCCCTTATTGAAGAGGCTTTCGTCCGGCCTGTTTTACCGCTTGTTCAACTACCTCACCGATCAGAAGCTGGATAATTGCGTTGCGAACTTCGGGATCTATAACCGTAGGGTCATAGAAGCCGTCAAACGCTACCATGAACGCGATCGTTCGTTCGGATTATTGGTAACGCTCGTGGGTTATCGCTGGACGGTAATCGACGTCGAGCATGCCGGACGTACCCGCGGCTTCTCCGGCTATAGCTTCCGTAGTCGCCTGACCATGGCGGAGGGCCACATACTGATGCATTCCACAAAGCTATTGAAGGTAGGTATTAATGTTGGATTTATAACCACACTGGCGGCTTTCCTTTATGTCATCTATTTACTAGCGAGATATCTATTATTCTCAACCACCGTACCGGGATGGAATAGTCTGATGGTATCAATCGTTCTTCTCTTCGGGATACTCATGATGATGTTGGGAATCGTCGGGCTCTACGTGGGCAAGATATATGATGAGATCAGGGACCGTCCTTTATTCATTATCGAGTCCACGACCTTCGAGTCCGAGGCGCGGAGCTGACCGTATCGCCGGCCCGATTGGTCTGAACGCTCGTCGCAATATCCTAATAGGACAGGATTAACAGGATTTTCAGGATTAACAGGATTTCTTTTTGGGTTGTGGGTCGTCATGAATCTCGGCACCCATACTAGTACCCCGTTTCATCAAAATTTTCTGTTAAAACCAACCCCTGTCATCCCGAGCGTAGCGAGGGATCTTCCAGCCAGGCAAAGGTCCCCAGCGCTCAGGATTTCTCGCTACGCTCGAAATGACAACCAGCAAAATTGGATGAAATGGCCTACTAGGTCTTGTTGACAGTTATCCCGTAGGATGGGCAAAGCGAAGCCGGTCTAGCCGGATGGTCTGGAACTCCGGTCGTTATGCCGGGCTTGCCGAGCCGCAACCGCTTGTCGGGAGACCAATCAGGCGTCGCGTGCCCATCAGCTGTTGATGGGCACGCTACGCTGGGTGCATCCTCCCAAACCATCGCGGGTTAAGAATCTTCGTGGAATGACCGCGGCCTTGAGTCCAGCTTGCCAGGCGCTTGCTTTGCCCATCCTACTCATTGTCAACACTACCTAAAAAAATGGGACTGTATACATAGCCAGCCGAAGCCCTAACCCGGTAACCGTAGAGTCCCCACCGTGTCATACTGGCAGGGACTTGCCCCGCACCTATCGCTGCCGTCCGGTCGGTCGGCGGCGATAGGTGCGGGGCAGCGCGGTAGGATGGGTAGAGGCGCACCAATGAGCTTTAGAGGCAGTCTAAAAACCTGAGAACCAGCCAACCGCATGAACCTAAGAGCCCTCCTCCGTCGGGACAAGGATTTCTCGCTACGCTCGAAATGACAAGGACGCCAGTAATGTCATCCCGAAGCGTAGCGAGGGATCTTTATGATTCTTTCTTAGCATTTATAATCAAGGGGTTTGTTTTTAGACTGCCTCTTAGGGTATGTCAAACACCTTGCCGCGCCGAAACCCATCTGATTAGGCACGGCAAGGAAGAGTAGGGTGGGCTGTGCCCACCGAGAGAGACGCCATAAGGAGATGAAACGGACGATGGATGCGGAATTGGTGGGCACAGCCCACCCTACAGGATATATAAGGTTTAGCAGGAAGTTCATCACTACCCATCAGGCACCACCCTCACCCGTCAAAATACCGACCCGAAATGCATCCACACGGTCTTGGTCGCACTATATCCTCAAGGGTCTAGATAACTTTAGCCACTGCGAGAGCATGCTAAGGTTATGTTATGCAAGGGAAAAATAGGTATTTCAGGCGTTCACACCTTTCGGAAGCGAAATTCAGCGTGATTATCCGCTCTTTTGCGCACGATTTACCGGCCTCGAAAATCGCCGAGCTGAGTGATGTCAGCCGCCCGACAATCAATCAGTTGTTGTTCGAACTACGGACCCGAATCGCTCGAATTCGTGACGCCTCCTCGCCCTTATCGGGTGAGGTTGAGGTGGATGAATCCTACTTTGGCGCCCGGCGTGTCCGTGGCAAAAAAGGTCGTGGGGCCGGGGGCAAAACGATGGTCTTCGGAATCCTGGAACGCCAAGGAAAAGTCGACACGGAAATCGTCCCCGATGCCTCCAAAAAGCAGCTACAGGCTGCGATTCGGGGCCAGGTAGCCCTCGACAGTATCATCCACTCGGACGGCTGGAGGGGCTACGATGGGCTGGTGGATATGGGGTATCAAAAGCATTTCCGTGTGAATCGTGGTCAGCATGAATTTGCCCGCGGTACTTGTCATCTCAATGGCATTGAATCATTCTGGTCGTAGGCCAAACGGAGGCTTGCAAAATTCAATGGTGTTCCCAGACATACGTTTCATCTACACCTCGAAGAATGTGAATTCAGATTCTATCATCGGGAGGAAAACTTATATGATATAATACTCATTTTACTGAGAGAAAATCCGCTCTAAAGTTATCTAGACCCAAAGACAAAACCAATTTTGACATAAAATATAGGTGTAATGATAGAAACACCATCTGCTGTTATGCAATGTGAAGAAATAGCAAAGATCGCAGACTTCCTTAGAATAGGCCCAGGTGATTTAAGTCAATTCACCTTAGGAAAGCTTAGAGAAAACTTTTTACCTAATGAATTCTCTAGAATGGGTTTCCACACTTCGGTGATTAAACTAATAGAGCATGTTTCAAGTGTGTGCAGTAAAATGAACACGCCTTTAAGCGTATGTTTAGATCTAGAGCCAAGAAGAGAACTGCTTTTTCAGCTTTTAAAGTCAGGAGTAAGGTCGTTCAGCGTCAGTAGTGATTCAGTAAAACCAACTTTAGAATTATTATATGCGCTAACAAAACCATCCAGCGGACGCGCCAAAGGCGCGCGCCGCTGATGGTTAGCGTTAGCAACCACGAGAAGGAGCATATTGAATGCCGGAAGTGTCAAGATTCTTCGGAATCATTATCAGGATGTTCTATGATTAACATAATCCGCCACATTTCCATGCTGAATACTCTGGGAAATCAACCACTATGGACTGAAAGTCCATAGTCTGGGTTGCGACTGAAAGTCGCTGTTTCGGCTAAAGCCGACTGAAAGCCTCAGACTGAAGTCAGCTCGAAATGACTGAAAGTCGGGGCTCACTC
>Ga0209454_1000994_pt1 | contig 16596 bp, 10 predicted proteins | sample WorMetHERISLAND1_2_FD_187400 | JGI IMG/M metagenome (GOLD analysis project Ga0209454, IMG submission 187400) | Marine gutless worms symbiont microbial communities from Max Planck institute for Marine Microbiology, Germany - Olavius geniculatus... | ecosystem: Host-associated > Annelida >...
CATCGCATTTGCTATCCACTTTGATCTCGAAGTTCTCATATTTAAGTACCAGCCGCTCCACCAAGGTGATCAGGTTGTCCAACTTGTCCTGCGAAGTCGAAGGGATGTTGCGTGAATCCATGATTACCTGATCGCATGAATCACAGAACCAGCGCAAAGGCACATTTGATGAATCAGACACTAGTTGGTCGTACAGTTCACTGCTTATATTCATACATTCAGCACCACAGTTTCATGGAATATTGGAACTCCTGCTTCAAGAAATTTAGTAAATTTACATATGTGTGTTAATTTTTTAACATATGTTAATTTTTTTAAAATGTGTTAACGCGTTGAGTTAAAGCCTTAATTTGACAGCTCTAGTTGCCCATTGTACATCAAAAGCAGTTTGTAGTTTGTCCAATAATTTTTTTCAAGTTCATGTTTAACAAAAACAGTTTTGGCTTGAGCTGCACTCTGAAATATATTGCATACTGGCATGATTTAAATAATACGTGAAGGACTGAAGGTGTCATGTCATGGTTCACAGACCATCTGTGTTTATTGTGAATATTGGGTCTGCCATCTATTGATAATGTGCCTCACTATATTTGTTTCTAGCAATTTCTCTATGCTAAGAGCAAACTGCTAGAATTATTGATTTGGGAAATCTTTTCAGCTCTTTCCAAGGACCCAAGTTATGGCAAATTTCTGTTCGCTATTTTTAGCTGAGAATTCTTTTGAGCAGTTATTTATGTACATGCTACCCCAGAGTGGACTGTAACTGAATAGTTATTGGAGCAGGACTTTGTATGGGCAGGATACTTTATTTGGCATTAGACTGATCGACGATTGATTGATTTTATGTGTGTAACAGAACAATAGGAGACAGAATTGGAGAAGCAAAGGCGCATGGCAATATTGGTAACACTTTGAAAGTGCTTGGTATTTATGATGATGCAATGACACACTGCGAGCAGCATTTGTCTCTAACATCACAGCTCAGTGACAAGGTTTATTCTATTTTTTATCTGTTCCACTTAATAATTATCATAAAGAAAAATTGTGTTATTAATACAACTTCACAGTGCAATTATGGCAGTTTGAGATCTTACTGCGTGAGCATTGAATATCATAATGATACATTTTTGTAATGGACCGGTACATGGTCTTTTGTTCTGTCCGTCCCACATGCCATCCTGTACAGAATACAGGCTCTTAACACAAAAAGAATTAAAGATGTAGAATAAATAATTGAATTGGTACAAACTTTACTCTCTACCGGTGTAATTGGTGTAGTAATTTTTAATTTAAAAGGTTGAAGGTCTAAATAATTATGTCAGATCAAGGCCAACCCAACATATTTTTATTGTTTCTTTTTGCTCACATTGGTACTAATTCAACTCCGACTGGGACTGAACTTGACACATTTCTTGCTAGAGTAAATTGTACCTCTGCAGATGATGGCTTGTTTGTGTGGTGGCATAATAATTTCGAGATGTTTCTGTTTTGAAGTTGTGTTGGTTCATGTGTCTGCTGTCACAACTAATCTTACTGGCAGAGTTTTTGCATCCAAGGTTTCGGATTTTTGTTTGAACTCGAAACCTTGGTTTTGTTGGTTGATGTTTAGCTGTGCAGAACTCTGTATTTAGTCATTTGTCTGTCCATCAATTACATTGCGATATTATCAAAAAATTTGTACATGTTGTTGGTTGTACCAGCTGTATACACAGTTATAACCTGACTTTTGTTTATGCTCGTTTTTCTTTAGATTGGTGAAGCACGTGCTCTGTACAATCTTGGCAATATTTGCCATGCAAGAGCAAAAGCTGTAAGACCAAAAGCTGGAAACTATGACAGCTGTCCAGACGACGTGCAGAAACTTTTGCTGCAAGCTGTTGAATTTTACAAGTAAGTATTTTTAACTTACACAGACTTGCAGATTTTCTTGTGCTGTCATATTTGTGACTTAGAGTGGTAAATACCTTTTCGCTCAGTCAGTTAGCAAACTGTGCAGTTGCACTTGTATTTGTGATCAGGCAGAAATTTTGTTACCACTTTGCTATACGTCTTTTGTAATAGACCACGTTATATGTCTTGTTCATTTGTCTATCTGTTTTTTGTCTATGAAAAATCGGTTGTTGGTTTGTTACGTTAGAATGAAATTAAATAATGTTGCATATAGGAGGAATCTGCAGCTAGTGACTGAGCTTGGAGACAGAGCAGCTCAGGGTCGAGTGTTTGGTAATCTTGGCAACACATTCTATCTGCTCGGCAACTTTGAGCAAGCCATCAGCCACCACCAACAGGTGCCTGTTTGTACGTATGTCTGTCTGTAAATGTACAACAGCCGTTCTGGAGGAAATGATGAATTCTGTATGACAGTGTAGTCCCCTTGACTGCTGGTCAACTGATCTAGTCAGTTAAAGGCACTGGCTGTTAATGGAGCTGACTCTCCCACTAACTTGGGTTAAGTATGTTAATTTAATCAGGTTTAAACCTTGGCGACTCAAGCCACTCCTACCATGCAATAAACCTCAGGTCCTTGGTCTGTGCGTATATCTTTTTTCTATTGCTGTTTATTTCATGCATACTTTAACTACTCCCTGCTATGGTTGTCGCACGTCAGGATAAATGCATTGCAAATAGAGACTAGGACTAGGACTATAAACTTGTCTCGATTTTTTTGAACTTATTTTGTAATTCTGAATGGAAGATGGTGGCGACATTGTAAGTAGCCATTTTAGTGCTTAAACTTTGGTTTTACAAGCTAGTTATATATTTGGGTGTTATCTCTTTCTGTGTGCAATGCATCTTATGTGGCTGCTGTAATAAGCCACATTGTTTTACTGCTTAAACTTAAGTTTCCTTGCATATGTGTATGACGGTCCAGAGACTTTCTGTTGCCAAAGAGTTTGGTGACAAATCCGCTGAGAGACGAGCCTACTCGAACCTTGGCAATGCCTACATCTTCCAAGGCCACTACGAGCTTGCTGTTGACCAGTACAAGTAAGCATAGACTCAAAGCATATTTCGTAGTCACTTTCTATTATGCTGCGTTTCTACTAAGGTGCATTACCAGTGTTGTCTGTCTAGTCTGGGATTCTAACTCAGAAAAAATGTAGGAAAACCCAAATTTGTGTGAATGTTTTCTGGGTTATGAGTAACCAGATGGCCACTTGTGAGATCCAGAGTCCCGGGTTAGGGTCAGGATCGTGCACAAATATGCATGGTTTGGGGGGGATGTTCCATATGATGTCTTTGCTTGTTTCATTATTAATTAATGTTGTGTAGTAATAATATCGTAAGTATATTAGAACTCGGTTGTGATTTTTATATTCGGCAGATGATAGAGTGTTTCGTTATTGAATGGTGTTTTGCAGTAAAAAAAGTTGTAAGTTTATTAGAACTGTATTGTGATTGTTATATTTGGCAGAAGATAAGGTGTTTTTGTTGTTTGACATTGCTACATTATGCTGCCTTTGTTACTTATTTCTTATTTCTAGAGCTGTGGACTGTGAGCTATAAACTACAAACTTAAAGGTCACATATTTAGCAGACTGTCACAATTTGCTGCGTCCTTAACACCAAAACAAAAAATCTCTTTTGCAGGCATTTGAGCTGTTCAAAGTCAATGCCAGCTTGTCTGTTATTAAGAATAAGTATATAACTGTTCCACAATTTTAGGCTTGCAGCTGCAAAACACAAACATTCGTTATAGTGAATGTGAATGTTGAACATGGTCTTGTCACTGTTGTTTCAGACAGACTCTGCAGCTGTCGCGGCAGCTGACAGATCGTGCCCTCGAGGCCCAGGCATGCTACAGTCTTGGCAACGTGTACACATTGCTTGGCGACTACATACAAGCGATCGAGTACCACGCGCTGCATTTGAAAATAGCGCGCGAGCTGAGCGACCGTGTTGGGGAATCCCGTGCATGTTGGAGTCTGAGTAACGTGTACAGAGCCACCGGCAACTCTGAGAAGGCGGTCTCGTACGTCTTGCATCACCGAGACATCTGTGTTGAGGTTACAAACCTTGGTTTCATTTTGCTGATGTATTCTAGGTATTGCAATCCCGGGATCCTGAATCTCGGGATCCCGGCCGTTTTCACCAATCCCGAATCCTGGTATTGGTGACGTCCCAATCCTGTTATTTCGGGATTACAAAAATTCGTTAGAATTGTACTTTTTTGCATGTCAAATGATAGAAATAAGATTTTTAGCCGTCTGATAAATAAAATATTTTATGAGCGCCAGAGAACTACTCTGTGCTGCATACTTTGATTCGTATTTTGACAGTCGTCACTCCATACAGTTCGGACGTACCTTCCGTAGGGGCCTACACAACGTATCCTATGCATGATATAAGTCCATTGGGGATACCAAAATGATGACCAGTCTAAAAGCTTAATCCCGAAACTGGATACCATTACGATTTTTTCAATCCTGAATTCCGGGATTGAGAATTCAATCCTGGGATTACAATCACTACTGTATTCAAAGTTTCGTGGGTCTTGTGAGCTCGAGAATAGGCCAGGTCCATTCTGTGTTTCATTCTGTGTTTGAATGACGTAGAAATTTCTGAACCAGGGTTTTAGTTTGTACTGCTGTAGTTAGATTGTGCGTGTGTGAATCTTGATGTATTGGCATTGTAATGCATCGATGGTTTTTCCTCTTTATTGGGGGCACTATATATTTTTGTGTATGGTGTAATATGTACTTCAAAGATTAGTTGCTAGGTATAGAACATTTTTACTGACAAGTGATTTTGTTTTGAGGTAGAACATTGAAATATTCATATCTCTTTGAGTTCAGTAAATGTGACAAGTGAACTGCGTGCACTACGCATAATGGTGGCATTACGTATTGCAGATTGGTGACACAAGTGGCTTGGAAACAGCCGAGAAAAACTTGACAGATCTGCAGCAAATGTTTGGAGTAAACATTTCACAGAGGAGGTAGATTGTATTAAATTGTTGGCTTATTCGATGCTGCTAATTACTGTGCAGCTATCTTAATAGGCTGCATCATGGGTTTTGTTTATCTGCTTGTTGATCAATTTATCTCTCTGTCACATATAGGCTCTTATCTTGAAAACAAAAGGGCACAGAAAACAAGTAATTTGAGCTAATGCTCACGAGACGCGCAAAAGCCTATAGCAGTTCTTGTTCGCAAACTGTCAGTCTGTCTTCAGCCATTTTGTCACAGTTCATTCTTGGAGTGTGCGCTGCAGCTGAAGATCGCAAAAATCAATAAAAAACCCCTTATTTCGGAAGTTTAGGGTTTTTTAAAGTCATCGATGTTGATACGACTGAAAAGCTCGTCACTAGTGTTTATAGGTAGAATCTGCAACCGTTTTCACGAAATACTGGCCAACAACGGTAAAATAACGACTTTTATGGGGGTACCATTCTTTGATGCCCTCGTGCGCAGGTTTCCTTGAACCTAGAAAATTGATACTTGAACCGTTGAAATCTACGTTCAGTGCTGAAAATTTCATATGCACCATGTCTGTCTCAATTGGTTTTGGTGCAATTTGCTCTTGAAATTTGTCTCGCAACCCGAAATCACCAAAAAAATCCATAAAAGCCCTTACTTTAGCGTTCAAGGTCATCCAAGGTCATTGAATTTGGTGGCAATCGAGAGCCAGTGTATGACTTCCTGTTACTGATTAATAGTAACCTAGGCCCTATCTCGCACCGCTATTGAGATACAGCGACTTATTGGCCAAAAATTGCAAATTTTTCCCACTTCCCTCTCACTTAGTGCTGTTGTTCGGGATGACCCCCTTCAAATTTATGGAAAAGCTTTATGGTTCCTGGAACTAGTCTTCCAGGCAGCTGACGGTGAAGATTGGTGATCCTAGCTTGCACTATTTTTGACTGATCCACCCCTGTGACAGACAGATGGACAGACGGACAGACAGAATTGCGGTGGCTAAGATGCGCTGAAGTAATTGCTTTCTCACATAAAAACTAAAATTGGTGGGAACGTACCCAAGTGCAGGCCTAACTGGGTTGCCAGTTTTTAGCTCAAGAGATCAGAGGTTGGCCACACATTGTGTTGGCACTTGGCTAGGATGGGCTTATTATTTGTGTTGCAGTTTGTATCTCACATAATGCATATTAGCTTTTCTTTCTGTTTATTAGTAGTCTAGTGTACATAATATTTTTTGAGAAATTAGTTTTTGCATGTTTGCATCTCTCTTGTGCTTGTAAACTGTAGTATGGCTCAATGGGCTCAGGCATATTAACATACGACAAGGCTGTGCATGTAAACAATCCAGTATTTTACGATTATGTACCATAATGAAAATACTTTTGGTAACTGAAATTACTTTCTATGTTTAATTGGGTCTTAAAGGGGTCATGGTGAAGGCACCTGGGTAGATGTGTCGAGATGTATCTGTGCTCTGGCATTATAATCTAAATGGCTGCAGGCTAAGGAAACAGAGATCAGCGTGACTTTACATGTTTTCTGCTGTGTCTGTAGTGGCAGTGATGGACATGACGACGTTGACACAGGACGTACGAGAAACTACCGAACTGATCTCGAAGAGAATGCTGTAGCCACGTCGGTGAGGCAGAGAAGCACTGCACAACAGGTAATCAGTGTGCAGTGTCTGTTGGTCTGATTAGCTTGTTGCATGATGCAGATATTAACTACTGCACTAGAATATGCACTTGCTTCAACGCTTACAGCAACTGGAGTCCGACTTTGCTATACATAAGTAATTAGTAAAGTTTACTTGTAACTGACACACAGTACATCACAGTCTTCGTCAAATGAAAACGTCATCAGATGTTGTTTAAACAATTCACACTGACATGTAGATTATTCTGTATAATGTGATTGCACGCTTGTTCAAGTTCAGTTTAATGTTCATGTTTTGCAAGGTCGTACAGCAACAAATTTGGAGTGGCAGCTTTGATTCCAGCTTTGTTTGTGCTTTGTCTCATATACAGGAGTGAAATAATTATAAAATTGCTCGGACACTTTTTTGTCACCAGTCACAAAATAATTGTGTATGTTATTTTTCAACCTTCCTAATAGGCATTTGCGAATCTTGTTTCTTTGTCAGTCTGGCTCCGAAGTCTAACATGAAATGGCATGCAAAAAAACTTTTAAAATTGCTGTAAAGTTGTGAACATTCCCCAGGGCAGGAATAACAGATATGCCAGTCTTCAGCTCACTAAGTCAGGTTTAAGACTAACATATTTTCTAGTTTGACTCTCATTGCATGATATCTTGGTGATGTGCAAAGTTTTCTGTCTGATAGGTGAGCAAAAGTGCAGGCAGTCGACCAACAGCTGCTGAAGATGAAAGTCTGTTTGAACTCATAAGTCGTTCACAAAGCCGGAGGATCGATGACCAGCGATGTTCAGCTAGACATTTAACCCCACGCTCAGGTCCAGTTTGTCTCTAGTCATTGCTGCAGTCTTTTTTGTAAAGTGGATTTTTCTTAGTTTTGGGGCATAGGTTTGTTTATTGTTTGAGAATATATGACAGCAGCTGTACAACTACATTGTCTTTAGCAACAGGAATGACATCTGGAAAAACATCCCCAGTTCTGTCTTGTCATGCCTCAGCCTTATCAATTCTGGAAGAAGTAGGCTTTTAATTAATATTTGTCAGGACAAATAGAAATGACACCATGAAAATTTCAGCATGATGGATAATTAGAAAGTTACACCTGTAACGCATAATAACAGTTTGATGCTAAATTTATGTACAGACTGCATTTCTTACGGCGTAAACTGTCGTCAATGTTGAGCGGATCTTTCATTTGTTGATTTCCATTTACCAAGTGATAATATGGCAAATATTTTGTATCAGCAGCAGGCACAACAAGTGTTCCTGGTTCTTCTGAAGCTGCTCTACCGAAGGCACCAGCAAATCAGACAAGCAAAAACAGCAGACTGGATGAGAGCTTCTTTGACATGCTGATGCGCTATCAGGTTAGCAGACAGTCTTGTTGTTCAATCAGTGAATCAGTCAAAGCACATTTACGTAGCACAAAGCGTTGCAAATAAATCTGAGGTGCAACATGTTGATAATTCCGCTGCAGTCTTCAGCGATTTTTGTTGTTCAGTGTTTTTTGTCCATCACAGCTCTGTCACCTGTTTTTCTGCAGTCTTTGTAAGAGTGGCTAGGAAGAACTTTTTATCCATTCTGTTGGCGACTGTGGAATTGGTGTTTTAAATACGCATTTCTTAGTGAGGATTTTTTTTACCATATTTCATTCTTTCTCATTTTTTCCTGTGCATATATTTAAAAAGTTATATTGCTGAAGTCTATACTATTCAGTACTTCAATTGTTTGGCATAAGGCTGATATCGGTGATGAAGGTGTATAATTTTGGAACTGTTTTTTTCCATTCTAATCACACTCTACAGCACTGATGGTCTGAAGAATAATGTAATGCACTGCATGTGTATGTGGGGGGAAGGGGCATTTTAGGATGCTGTTTAGAATGTGCTGCTGACACATTTGGTAGCCTTTCAGCTTTGCTGTGCTTTATTTAAGTTGTGGCTTTTTATTATTTTTTTTTTATTTTTTCGGTCAATTGCATGCCGTAATTATCTGTGAAATTAAGCAAGAAAGTGGCAGAGGTCAGAAAATTGTTAGTGATTCAGAGTATTGGATGATAATTGCAATATTGGAGCACATAGAAGTGCAGTCATGTGATGATGTTGATGTAAGGGTTCACGTATGGACGATCAGCGCAGCTCAATGCGACACGTCGCTGCGCCGACTTTACCTGACGACGACTTCTTCAACTTAGTGCAGCGTCTGCAGTCGAGCCGCCTGGAGACACAACGATCGACCATGCCTACTCCACCAGCCAGCGCTTCCCGCCAGTCTGCTGCGAGTACCGCATCCTTACTGTCAGTCAGCGAAAAGAAGAAGAAAGCAGATAAAAAAGACAGTAGAGTGTAATTAGCATTTCAAATCAAAAGACAAACTACTGTGGTGAACTGTTGCTGCTAGTGCAAACAGCCATTGTAAATTATGTAGGCGAACTTCTGAATTTGATGTGATGATCAGGGACCATGTTCTCCAAACTTTCTGGGAACTTTTTCAAATTGTTACCCAGTTGTTCTTAATGCAGGTCACTTAAGATTTTCTAAGAACATTTTTCTGTTCAAATTATTGATGGCATTCTTTACGCTTGATAACTTCTTCTGCAAGTGAGATAAACCAATGCATGCATTTATACAGATACTGGTGTGTGACATTTTATAAGATAAGCAATTTTCTTGGGAAGTTTTTAGAATGTGGGCCCAGATGTATGCTGATTTGAGTTTTGTTCATCCTGCTGTACATTTGTGATGGTATTTTGATGTGTGGAGTTATTTTTATGACATCTTTATTACCATTTTTAAAGCGTGTTGCCACAGCAAACTATGCAGCTATGCCGTATTAGTTTTGTTCAGCATGTTTGACCATTTGTCTGTTTGCTACACACTGTTATTGCATCAGTAGAACCCATGTTAGGATCCAAACATCTTTTTTGGCAGGTAGATACAGAGTTCTTCTACTTTTGAGGTCAGGTTATTCCATAAATTGCAAAGGATTCCACATTACATTGAGCAAAGGTGTTAGGACAGAAACAGTTAATGGGTGAATGCAGTAGGATTACAGTGTGAATAATAATTAACTAGCTAAAATGTGACGCATAGCTAACATGCTGTTTTTTTGTGCAGCAGCCGATCATCCCAAAGTCCCACATTACTGTAGAGTCCTAGTTGTGCTTCCAATGCTTAATGTTGTCATTTTGGCAGTGGGAAGGACCTCTGGCCATTTGTGCAATTGCATTTGGTTTTTGGGACTGTATTGACACCTAGCTCATCTAGGAGTAATTCTTAAAAAGAATGCAGGTTAAATAACAATTTCAGTACTAGTAATGACTGTAGAGCCATGCTTATTTGTATCCATGATTTTGTCTGATATAAAACAGCGATAAAGGAGATTGGAACCTAAAAGTGTTTACTACAGCGGTGTACAAAACTGTTCATAAGGTACATATTGGCCATTGTGGTGCGATTTTTAATGTGTCATATTCGCACTGGTACACAGTGATTAGTTTTATGTGTACTCTATTGAGATTATTTACTGTTTATTTATCCTGTTACAGATGGCTGTAGATATGTTTTATGTCACTGTGGACTTTTCCGCTTGCTATATGATGTTGGATATTAGCAGCAAGGCCTGGCAAATAATATGGCACTGATGCAGCATACTTTTGTGCTTGAATTGTTGTGATTTAGCATCGTTTTAGAGATTATTGTGAAGTGGTTATCACAATACACTGCACAATGTGCACATGTGGAGCAGCTGTTTGCTCTTATACTAATATAGGCATACTGCTAGACATTTAAGTACAGTATTATTAACCTTTTTATGTTCGTGACAGCATTGTGGTGCACAATTTGGTTTTATATACACACGTGCTGTAATGCACTGTGTGTGCATCAGTATTATGACACTATTTCCAACTGGATATTATGGTAATACAGAATAACTGCTATAGTTTTACCATTAAAATTCTGTTGCTTAGTAACATAATGACAAACAAACCAGTAAAAACTTTGCAGTCGCTTATTAGTTGAAGGAACATCATTTTCTGCGTATTTTTTTCTGCGTAAATGTTCTATGCAAATACTCTCGGTATTCGAACATTATAATTGTACAAATAGATGCTAACGCCAGTATTGGTCCTGCAGCGTATCTCAGCAGAAGCAGAAGTATCAACGTGGATGCCTCCATCTGCTGTAATTCACTCACATATTTTACCTTGCTCTGACTTACTTTCTCGACCCATGATGTTTAAGGCCTAACAAGTTCATCTGACTTTCATATGGAGTAAATGTGTGTTATTTTGTTGACAAAACTCTCCAGCTGTTTAAGACTCTGAAAGATATGGAGTTCCAGAACTTTGTTATCTGACCTTGTACGAACTATGACCTTGACCCGTTAATCTTCAAAACGTAATGATATCATCTGGCTTTGACTTTGTCATCAACCAATGTTGGTGAACTTCTACCCAATGGGTTTTAAGATAACATGCTTTTCGACGAAAGGCAACACATAAATGCACATATGCATTCACTCATCGACTAAGATCTAAAAACTTAACACCTCAACTGATACCTAAGGGTGGAGTAAGCATATCAAACAAAAGTTGCAAATAAGTTAATCTGTGAAAATAGATATATATTAGAGCACAGGAACAAAATGACACACAAAAATTCAGCTGACACAGCAACATCCACATCACATGCATACTACCGACTGTACTGTTATTTTGTTGTCAGTGTGCAAGGAGTAAGCCCAATCTAAGGATACTGATGTAAACAGATGTTTCTGCCAGCTGTCAACAAAAGACTGGCAGTGACTGTAGAGTTGTTCAGGAACTGTGAATGAATAAATAACAGTCGAGTGGCTATCTGCTTTGCTGTCGACAGCCAATATCCTGAACAGTCGTAGTGGTACTTGTGAAAGACAGTTGTCAGCACTTGTAACATTGCTGTACCAGTATACAACTGGGTAACCAAGCAGCAAACCAAAGACAGTAGTATGGTTGACTTCCGGACTCAGTTCTAGCATATAGGCATCATCAGTAGTCCATGTTGTCAGCTTTTCAGTTACAACCTGCAGTCACAAATGCTACAAGTTTAATGTTAGTTGCAAAAAATATTGGCCTATTTTTGTAACTATATTGGTCTCTTTTTTAATCATCAACAGTAACAGACACAGGCAACTTTCTACTCTAATGAACAGTCTGCTATTAGTTCATATAACCACCAAATATAATAATCCTGTAATTACATCAGTCTCTTCTACCTGGGCAATCCTCTGGTGAAGCTCTGTTGAAGTTGATTGGGGTTGCTGCAAATTAGCAGACACGTCAACCATTATGACTCGTTCATTTCCACATGCGATTTCACTCATTCTGTGTTTTACTGCGCTACGTTTGACAATAAATATCTGCTCCTCAACAGCAAGTACTGACAGCTGACACTGAACAAGGCGAACGTCGTACAGTCGTTTCAGCCAATCTATGACTCTCTGACACGGAACAAAAGCTAGATCAAACATATAACTCGGCTTCAGTTCGGTATCGACGGCCTTCACACAGACGCGAATGTCAGCTGCAAATCTGTAACAGGACGGAGCAAGAAATTCCTTTATTGCATCCTTCCATCGTACCAAATCCATCGCACTGTTTAACCGGAAATAGAAAACAAAACAGCCCGACAGCTGTTAAAAAGTGGACGAAAGACGAAAATTGAAAAACGACGGTAACATAACGTAATGGAGTTAGGCGAACTCGCATGTCGCACTCGCCGCTGGCCGACTCGAAGTCGGACGACCCAAGCTCAGGGCTGGAAAAAAGTTTTTGAAAGAAGATGTTTAGGTTTTAAATTGTTAAAAAAAGTTTAAATTTTTGTAGTTTTTAAAATTTTTTGGTTTAGTGTCCAATCATTCAAATGAACACCGTACACTAAATTACGACCCAGGAAAAACGTCATAGGCCTACACTCTCTTGAGAGCAAACGACATAATGACATAATTAACGTCATAATCCAAAAATCACAATTAAAGTATAAATTAAAGTATTATATTATAATAAATTTTACAACAAATAAAAAGCCTAAAAACCTAAAATTAGACTTTTGAGGTTTTTAAGGGTAAGATCCCTAAATTCCAGCTATAAGCTGAGGGAGCGGTGTAAGCGAGCCCCAGTCGAAATTATATTGGTGCATTACAACTTTAAAATGTAAAATCAGTTTGACAAAAAGTTTAGTTATTTTCCTGAGAATCAATTGATCAAATTTAGTGCAGTTTAAACAGTAGGCCTATAGGCAAACAACGGCGGCGCTACAAATTCAAAAGTGGGGGGGGTAGAAATAATCAGCGAGCTAAGCGAGCAGAAAATTTTTTTGAGCTGTTGTGTGCAAAATCACGTTAACTATACGTGCGTCTTTAAGACAGTCTGCTTTGGCGAATTTAGGGCGTCCCCTCTAAATACGCCCCTGGTCAGTGGCGTCATTTCAGAAAATCATTGGGGGAGGTTTCAGTGAAAATTGATATCGTAAACCACCTCAGCCTCCCCCCTAAATGACGCTCCTGATCCCTGCATATACGTCATATGGTCCTTGAGCTTTATAGGATTTAGGCTATAGGCCTAAATAGTAGAATATGGACTGATGCGGTGACTGTGAACAACGAACAATTCTTGCTGACAAAAGACAGATTAAGATCTGACGAGGCCGACGAGGTCGACGTTACTACGAGACGAGACAATGTCATTGTCAATTCAGCGCATTGTAGCCTAAGTGCAACAGGTGATGTACATGTTAAACTACTGTGTTAATCTGGACAGTCTAGAGTAAGATTAATGTGTCAGGCTATATCCAGTTTACACGCCAGCTTGACGAGTGCTTGAGTTTTCAAACAGGTTTGATACTGCAGGCATTCACCAAACTGGCTTAACGAACTATGCTAGTTAGGGAGCAAGTTATAGTTTACAAATACACTGTACACTTGAATTTGCGCTCGTCAAACGCTTGACGAGCCAGCTGGTTGAGCGCTCGTCAAGCCAGCTTCATTGTATAAACGGGTAATAAACAAAAAACACTTTAGACAGTAGTTTCACTACACTGTTCCATAAAAACGTTACCCTTTCTATTTGTGTGATATTTCAATTACATATCAACCATTTTCGCTTATTTTTGTTAGAAGCATAGGCTTACCTGAAGAAGTTTGAAACAAACACATTTTGCCCAAATTAGGAACATTAAATGACGTCCGACAAATGTATGACGAAAATAAAAAGGGCGATGTTTTTATAGAATTCGCAATTCGGTGTACACTGTCGTTCGTTTAAGTTTCAGTACACCTGTGGAGTGAACAACCATTGAACCAGTGCGCAGACATAATGCTATAGATATGCTATGCAGTACGATCACTACGATGGCGATCGTGGAATGCGGTTCACAAGGCAAAGATTCCGAAGTAATTTGCTGTGTTGCCGTCGAGGAAAAAAGGTCCTTCATCAGAATCAGCAATGCTGATGTCCTGTAGCTGTATCGCCTGCCCTGAATCGAGCTCAGCAACAGTAGCCGTGAAGCAAGTCCTCCTCTGTCGGTTGTGTTCGTTTGGTAAACTTGAGTTGACGTAGTCAACGCCAAGCATACATTGCGTCAGCACGGAGGAAGGCTCGCCTGTCCGACGACCGTCAACAAGCACCACCTTAAAACCGCTCAGCGCCGCCGTCGACTCATATCCAACCTACATCGACACCATATCATCATATCGAGATGCAAGGCTGAACTGACCTGTGTTAATCATTATATACGCAGATTGTGATAGTTTACCATTTCCGCGGATAAAGTCAGTCGCCTACCCGAATATTTTAACCTCCCTGAATCGAATCCACGACCTCTTGATCGCACGTCGCAGTCGCACATAGGTACATTACATCACCAAGCCAATAATTCACATAATTTTATAGTATCTGCTTATGCCTCTGACAGATTAATGCGATGACGTTGAGATCAACGAATCTAATCGAGGTAGGCCTAATTAACCTATATAGCGTAGGCCTATAGGCCTAATTCTCACTGGACGCGCATGACGCTAGGCCTATAGCAGCAATCGCCACTCGGCATCAGTGATGTCGCTAGCTGTCTGCGCAGAAGTAGCTGTTCTCTCATTTTAATTGCAGCACTGGTGCCGTGTAGATATGACGATACAATGTAACCAGAACCCGGGTGAACTTAACCTGGCCATCCCTTCTTGGGTAGACGCAATGCGTACTTTGCAGCGATAGGGCCTATCTGTGCGCGTAGCCTAAACACGCACAGGCACTGTTTGATGCATTAACCCTCTATCCGTGGCCAAGCGGCGTAATTTAGTGTCTGGCTACGGCTATAGATCGTGACAAGGACGTTAGGGGCAAGTTGCCTCTACCACTAAATTTTAGTTTGCCAGAAAATCTTTGTTCGTCGCACTGGTCTAGTCAGAATCTGGATGTAGGGGAGGGCACTCGAGGGGTAAAGTGTAAAGAGGGGTCTCTTTTCCCAGCAAGGAAAGAGTCTGGGAAGGGGCTGTGCCTCCTCCGCAGAAAATGTTTAGATTTGTTTTAGCTAAATTGAAGCGTTTTGGTGCATTTTTTGCACTGTTTTAAACAATTAATTAGGCCGGGCAGCTACTGCCTCCAGTGCCCCCATAGCTACGCCAGTGGTTCGTCGGACAATGTATTTTAAAAATACGAAATTTGGGGTTGGGGAATTAAGAATATTGGAATTTTAAACAATTATTGTTTTCGCTGAAAACTTGCAGTTGTCTGTCGAAAATTTGCAACTCCCTGCCTCTCACCCCTGACACTGCTCGGCTGAAGGCTATGGGGAAACGGAGATCAGCGCCACCTCATAGGCCTAGTGGCTTCGGAAGAACTAAAGTACATTTTAATGTTTCAAGTCACTGCGAATACATTTTCAGTACGACGTACGAAAATAAAGCTACTATTTCTTATCACATATGTTAATTAGTAAATAGGCCTATCGTTCACTGTAGGCCTACACGAACACGATTGCAAAAAATGAGTGTTATGTAGATTCCGTTACCAAATTCCGAGTATAAGCCTACTGACTACTCGGTAGGCTCTAAGTATCGTGAAAAGAAACGAGCGTCAATTAACCTGAGCATAGACTAAGTAAAGTCCAGCTCTTGTTATTTTCAGACGTCGACGACGTACAGGCTTATTTCTCGACTTCACCCAACTTGCTCTTCGCCAACCGTACACTACTCTCCCAGGGTCTGCAAATAAGAATGAAGCAGCTGCACAATGGCCAACAGCATTCGAGGATACGTAGGTCTTATCATACTCTATGTAATTTATTTTTTTGCTAAAAATGCGTACGTATCTTAACGTATTCTACATGTATTTTAGCGTATGCGTATCCACAAACATAGACGGCCAACATGACATAATGGCTCTCCCGCCAGTTTGAAAATGATTTCGGTTTTAGGGACTACATCACTGGTGGACGTTAATCTAATAAAATTCATGATTTAAGATCAAACGTTAATATGCCGAATTTTCCGATCGCCAAGTAAACGTAGGCATATATACACCCAAGCAAGTAAGTCAAAATTAATATGCCAAGTTTGACGGTGAATGCGATCTTGTGAGAAGTTACGTGTACATCAGGGCTGTTTGGACCCCCCCCCCGCTTGGGAGCTTTGAAATGGGTTTCCACAAACAGCCATTACATGTACACACACTTTAACAGGTCTTTTCGCTTTTTTAGTGTCAAACTTATATCTATTGTCATCGCGGAAGAATATTGTATACCCACTAAAATTAAACATAACTAGATATACAGGGTGTTCCAAAAAACGGATACCCAATTTTATTTTTGGGATAACTTCGGTAATTTAGCACCGATTTTAACCATTCTTTCACTGTTACAAGCAGAAATTTATGGTGCGTAAACGTGAAGTTCTTCCACCCACTGCACCTTTATTGTGTGACCACATTACCTAGCAAAACAAACACTGTCAAAGCTACAGTGGTCTCGGAGAACAGGCAGCACATAAAGAT
>Ga0209454_1000995_pt1 | contig 16592 bp, 5 predicted proteins | sample WorMetHERISLAND1_2_FD_187400 | JGI IMG/M metagenome (GOLD analysis project Ga0209454, IMG submission 187400) | Marine gutless worms symbiont microbial communities from Max Planck institute for Marine Microbiology, Germany - Olavius geniculatus... | ecosystem: Host-associated > Annelida >...
AGACAGTCTTAGGAATGCAGTGAACAAGAAATATGGCTGCATTCTTACATTAACAACGAGATAAATGTAATTAGGTAAATGGCGATCTACCACTAGTAATTTTCTGCTCTCTAGTGCGAGATCGCCGATCTACCACTAGCACTGACCTTGTCGGAATAGCGTCTGCCTCCCACCAAACCTAACCTTAACCTAAAACTTAACCTAAAAACGTATCCAATAGCGTTAATGCTAGCACTGCTTATCTTATTATGACGGTTGCGTTTATATTTGATATTACATTATTTGACATTAAATTGGGAGGTATTTGAGACTAAATGTGCGTATACCGGTATTCAATCGATCAAAGCAGATTAGGCCTACCGGTACTAAAAATTCTGCTTGATACGAATGCTATCACAGTGCCGGTGCCAAAAAGTTTGAACGTGCGTCTGTCCTGCTTTGTGACTTTACGCCTTACTGCATTATCATACTGACAACAGTTTCCTGCTGCGCGTGTTCTGCTCCCCCACGCTGAGTTACGTCACCTATCAACGTCGTCGCCGCTACAGATTAGATCAAAAACACGCCGCTGCCTGCAGCCATTGTGCGCCGCAGTCCTACACAGTGCAGGCGGCCTCGCACGCCGAATCGCAAATTACCCCGTTCCTCGCACGAATCCTCGCACCCTCCCCTCGCACTATACCCACCTCGCGCCTCGCATTTTACCATCCCCCTGCACAGTCACAACAGAATACGCATACGTACCAGTTGCCAGAACCAATAACGCAGACTTTTTTGGGTTGAGACATAAATGCGGCTTCTGTTAGTTAAGGCTATCTCTCAGCTGGTTTTAAGCTAAAATTCTTTACGAAACCCCTACCCACTAGTACCCACGGATGTCAACATTTTCGTAGCGATATCGACGTGAGCAATATCATCGCGAACCACACCCCTTTCATACGTTGCCATAGAAATTTGCAAAGAATAGATAAACGGCTGATTTTTCGGTTTAGCTATTATAGATAATTGCAAAATCAGATAAAGGTGAAAAAATTATTCATAGCATACTACAAAAAAATGTCAAACGTTTTTTTGACCAAATATAAATTCACGTACAATTAGATTAGACTGCATCACATCATTCATTCAACGATTTCGTTCATTCGAACATCACTAATATTCTCCTGCGCGCATGCGCTGTGAGCGGTGTATTTAAAAGGCCACTGAAGTTGCGTAGCAGTGGTAGTCGATTGATGTTTGAGGTAATTTTCGAATGCCTTCGGTTTTTTAATTTTTATTTCTCATAGACACGTGTTGTTTTACACGGTGAATGCTTCATTACTCTTGTTAAGATGTAAAACAGGCTGAATATTAATTTACTTTTTATGGAATATAGATATTTTTGCGTGAATCGATAGTCGAAAATTTACTATTCAAGTAGTGTGACGACAGTGGCTGGTGTTGTGTGTTTGTTTGGCTGTTTTTTTAAACGTTCGTTGTGGATATTGTACGTTGTAAAAATTAGACCGATGTTGATAATTTGTTGAAGTCTACGTTGCATTTCTACTTTTTGCGGTAATGTTTTATTTGTAGGTGCTGCAGTAGCAGTCAACAGAAAGTATGGACCAGTTGACGTCGAACGGTGGTTATTCATCACAGGTTAATAAAGCTGATATTTATACATTGCATAAAGCTAATGTTCTAGTATATATGTAATTTGGCTGTGTAACACATTTTTGTTTTATAATTTTGTATAATTTTCAGGCAGTGTCTATGATCACGAATTCGTGATCGCGTCGCCGATTGCCTATGATCACGGCAGCCAATAGGTAGAGCCAATACAGTCAGCACGTGCACTGTCGCTATTGACCAATCAGAGCATGGTTTAGAACATCGATGGTCGTGGTGTATTTCAAACGAGAAAGTTTGGTTTTGTTTACATTTATTTCGTGTAGTTAATCTAGTTTTTGTTTGTGATATGGCTTCCGTAGAATTAGGTGCAAAATTCAACGACTGGGATACATTTGACACTGCTCTGAAGCGGTAGCATTAATTGCTGAATCGGCGCCGATGGAGCATACTGACTTAATGCTTTGGCGACGAAGACGAATCACCGTGCGCTGGCAGCTCCAATTCTGTAGTTTCTGCGGCTGAGTAGAGACCTCCATGAACATCTGTCTCTGGCAAGTTTGTCCGCGTCTGGTAGTGATAGCCCCATTTGGGAACAATCCTCTCTGACGTTATCCATCCACTGCTTCTTTGGCCTTCCAACTGGTCTGGTGCCGTGGGTGTGGCCGTATAACATTACGTTCGGGTATCTGGATGCCCGAAGTATGTTAAACGGCGAGTCTAGATGATGTCGGCAATATCTCGTTCCAAATGCAGCTCCTTACGGATATCAACGTTCCTTAAACGTGCTCTTCTTGCGGAATTTCGAAAAGGTGTATTTAGCGGAATTAAAATTGCAGAAAATGTTCATGTTGTTATGTCAATTGAATAAGTGTACAATTCTACAGAGCGCTCGACCACCATGTTCACAAGCCTTGTTGTGTCTTAATATTCGGTAGTAGGCTAATTTTTATCATTGGACGGTTTCACTTTTTGACTTAGGCATTCGCTCAGCCTTTTTGAGCCTTTTCGCTGAGCCAAAGCTAAAGCTGAACGCTAAAGTCTGTACTTAGACTAAAGTTCAACTAAACGATTAAAAATGGTGGAAAACCGGTAAACCTAACAGGAAGTAAATCAACCACTTATGCTTGGATTTGCTTATTCAGTTGTGCCGCGCACGAAAATGACGTAGTTACAATTTTTGTAAGCTACAATTTTTGTAAGCTGCAATTTTCCAAGAGATGCTGCAAATTTTTGACAGAGAAGATAATGGGTGTTCAAAATTTTAATTCTGGCCTTAAATTTTCTAAAAATGGGGCTTTTAGCCTCAGATTTAGCATTTTCAAATGAAAATTTTTGAACAAAAAGATATTTCGGATGAAGATTTTTAGGTTATCTAACAGCCCAAAATTTAAGTGGACAATTGCTGCTTGCCCTCCCAGCCACGATGCTGTTGTTGCTAGATACTGATGAAGCAACCTTCAGTTTCTGTTCATGGTTATATCCAGGGGGCATTTGCTCAGATAGAGCCATTTTTATCTTCCATATATATTGCAAGTAGTTGAGAAATATCCTATAAAAATTACCTTTATTTGACTGCTCCATGTTGGAAAGGTAGGCCAAGGGTTTCCGTGAGTTCTGAAAAGTCCTGGGTTTTGACTTTTCAAAAGCAAGGACTTGCAGAGTGCTGAAATCAGATGTAGGTGTCAACAAAGTTTTGCATTTGGTTAATTCTCCCCCCTCCCAAAAAAAACCAAGTAGTTGAATGATAGTTTTTAGTGTAATTTTCCTCAAGTTACATTGGAATGACTGATTTATTCCACTTTTTTTGTTTTGGTAAATATATGCTCGAGTGATGTTAGACTTGATGTGCCGTGTTTTCCTACTATTTTGCCAGATAGTAGGGGTTGACCCCACTGGTTAATGCCAATCCTTTATTGTCATCAGGGGGTAACTACTCCATGAGAGCATGAACTGCAGTCCACTTAAAAAACTATGAGTATAAAATTTGTGGATATTTTCTGTGAAAATTGGGGGAGAATCACTGTGGGATCACATGTGGGTGGCAGATGATGCTTTTTAGCTATGAAGTTTTGGGCAGTGAATACAAGCTGTGGAAATTAGTGTTAGCATAATGAGCCTGTTTGACATTAATGTTTTTTTTCTGTTAATTGCTTATATTCGACACAGTTGTTAGTGGCAGACTAGCAGTTATATTACACACTGAATCAGTATTTTTTTTGTTTGTAGGAGGTGAACTCTGTGCCAAAAGTCAATGATGCTGGTGCCAAAAAGGTGAAGATTATTATTTTTTTACTTTTGCACTGATCATGGTGCTAATAATTTTTGATCATGTGAAGTAGTTTCGGCTAAAGAGCAAAATTAACTATAAACAGTATAAGCTTTAATAAAACCAATGACAATGATTGCATACCATACGTGAATATTCATAGCAGTTACAGGGAAAATTTGTGATTCCATTAGCATATTTTCTCAGTGTTTTGCTAGCATCAGTGTAACAGCCAGATGATCGTACAATGTGTCTCAATAAAAAACGTGCGACATTATTTTTTGAATAACTCCGTGAAACATTGGTCAGTTTTGATAATTTTTAGCACACAGCATCAAGAAGAAACCTGCTGTTAATGGCTGCAGTTTAGCCCACTTTACCTTATTACTGTCACTACACTACTTTGTGAAATTAGAAGTCATAGTTTGGCCATCTACAACCATGAATTCATACTGAAGAGCGCATGCATATTCTCAAAAAATCACTGAGACTACAAAGTCATTGAAAACTGTTACACATTTAGCATTAATCGTATTCATTTTAAAATTGTAAGTCGACGAACTGAAATGATGCATCAACAGCGATTGAGCCGCTTTGAGTCCCGTGGCGGTTGAATATACTGTTGGCGAGTGGCGTCAACATCCATCGCTTGCATTCATGCTGAAGGAGGACATTTTAAACACATGCTGTAATACAGATGATGTGATGTGACACGTGTGACTTTTTGAGAGATAATAACTGTTACTCGTGTTTGTCACTATTAGGTAATCATTTTTGACCTGACACATGCTCTACACAATATGAATTCATTGTTGTAAGCAGCCAATTACAAAATAGTGTATCAACAGTATTTAGATGAGGTGGGCTAAACTACATTTACGTTAAGTTTCTTCGTAATATAGCATGCCAAAAATTATCAGAATTGGCCAATGTTTCACGGAATTATTCGAAACATAAAAGTGGCACATTATTTATTGAGACGCACTGTATAATACTGATAATGGGTATGATCTTTCAAGTGATTGATCTAACTGGCTGTGCGAATGATAAATTAACAATGATTTTTGATCATTTCTAATGTAAATTGTCACTACTTTGTTCTCGTATGTATATTACAGTCTTAGAACAAAATGCAAAACATGCAGAAATTTAAGTTAGACTTTGCTTTACATTGACTGAGTTTCAGGCTAACCACGTTTTATTTACGCACGAGAGCTAACAAGCTAGCTATAGTGCGTATTAGCTATGGTAATTCTGTCTGTCCATCTTGGTGTCTGTCACGACCCGCTACTGATCGAAGACCAGGTGAGATAGAGACTTTGGGTTTTTACCATAATAGCTTAGTGTCTAGTATTTCGTGACAAAATTTCATGCTGCTGGGTGAGGGGGATCTCCTCAAACGAGGGGGAGAAAGAAAGGCAAATGCAAGCCTGACCCATAGATTCATCGTAGGTATAATTCTACAGCACTTGTATAGTGGCACCACGCAACTGACTCGTTATGCTGTCCCGATGTTTATACACGGCAGTAAATAAAATGTCGAACTTGATCGATTTCGAGCATTTGCAAACCGTTTTACTATCCGTAGCCTATGCTAGAATTAAAACTTTCTTCTTAATCATCCGTAGTTATTTTGATGATGAAATTATAAATGTTAAGACGCCCAACTTTTTGCCATACGTCATGCAAGTAATCGCTAAAAAACATTATTTTGCCACTATTGGCTTGCCTAGCGTAAAAATGGTTGCAGATAGGCACAGACTTGCTGCTTATCATAAAAAGCACTGGTTACTAGCTTCTTAGAAATGTCAACATCGATGACTTTGAATGACCTTTAACCCCAAAAATAAGGGGTTTTGTGAATTTTTGCGATTTGGGGCTGCAACACGCATTTCAAGAGTGAATTGCGCCGAAATGGCTGGAGATAGACCAAGACAACCTGCACATGAAATTTTCAGTATTGAATGTAGATTTTAGCAGTCAAAGTTTGGACCCTCTAGATTTAAGGAGGCCTGCGCATGTGGGTGTCAAAGACTGGTTCCCTTCTAAAAAGTGGTTGTTTATCCTCTGTTGGCTTGTCTAGCATGCAAATGATTGCAGATAGGCACTGACGTGCTGCTTAACATAAAAAGCACTGATAACGAGCTTCTTAGGAATGTCAACATCGATGACCTTGAATGACCTTGAACCCTAAAAGTATTGTTTTAAAGTGATTTTTTGTGACTGTTGGCTGCAAAAGAGTGAATTGCAACAAAATTGATGGAGATAGACCAAGATTACCTGCGAACAGGAACTGCCATATGCTCTCGCGTGTCTCATGAGCATCAGCTCATATTTCTTGTTTTAAATATTGGTTGTTATGGTTCATAAACTCATTTTTTTCCAATAACTCTTTGTTGATGAGTAGTAACTGGTTACAAACTAATAATCAGTTTTCTGCAAATAGCATTTACCAGGCTATAGATGATGGTGCGCAATGATGCTGGATTACCAGCTTCATAAATAATTTATTTACTAAATCTTTGATGTGTCAGCAAAAGCATTCAAAACTGTTATGATATTTTTTGTCAGGATTTGATGTTAACAGTAAAATTTTGTTCGAAAAAATTCGGAAAGTTGAAAATTGTATTTATTTTTATGAACAGCTAAAAAGTTATATGAAGGAGCACCTCACATGAGGAGATTTGAAAATAACCACCATTTGTTGTTAATTCTGGGCTGTATTTTGTAGTCCAGTTGATGGCATTGAATGCCCAATGCCCATCACAGCAATTTGGGTCCACCATTTCGACAGGCCATCAGAAACCTGTTTTAGAAACCACACATTACACGCTAAACCACTCTAACACTGACCCTATCTCTGTTTTTAGCCGTGGTGGCCTTTCGGAATGGCAGCCCTTTAGAATGGTGGGCCCACATCATCATTGCTAGGTACTGATTTGCTGGGTTAATGTTTGTACAGCGGAAGATTGAGAGTGATGACATATCGGTGGAGGACAGCAAGAAGCTGAGAACTGCGGAGGTTGGAAGTGCTGATGCGGAGGCTGGACCAGTGATGGGCGAAGGCAGCAAGATACTGACAGATGATGCTGCCACGGCTACTGGTGGGTCTGCTGCTGAGATGGAAGATGAGAACCACATGTCTCTTGACGACACAGTCAAGGAAACTACCGCAGCTGAGTCTACTGACCTGCCAGCCAGCACTGCATCGGACGTAATCGACGTAGACGCCATTGAGAAGGAGACCAGCTGTGATGAAGCCAAGAAGCCGGACAAGCACATCAGCAATCCACATGAGCTTGGACTGAACGAGTATTACCTGCAGCCTGCCAGTGATGACCAGCCAACCGGTGACGTCATTGACGTTGATGCTGAAGCTACGCCAGCAGAAACAGCTGGAGATGCAGCATCAACGGCTGATTCTGGAACTGCAGTCATTCGTGAAGAAACGTCTTGTGAGAACCAGACATCTGAAGTTGGAGCCACCGGTCATGACAAACCAGATCTTGAAGATCCAGCTCCAGCCAGTGTTGAAGTACGAAGCATAGTACCAGCTGCCGCCGGGGCATCGAGTTCTTCGGTTCATGAGATAGAACTAGTCGTGCATCCATCTACCAAACATGAAGACATGGTGGCCACCGACGTTGATGAGGTGGTTATTGGTGTTGCTGACGTGGTCACAGAAGTAGTTGACCGGGCAGTTGCCAGCTCGGACGAAGCCGTAGCCATTCATGGTCAAGTGTTTATCGAAACCTTAGAAGCTGGCATTAGTTTGCAACCAGCAGATGAACCAGCTGTGGAGACCACAGTTGTGTCACATGCTGTACCAGTGAAGGATGTGCCATCTCTTGGTGACATGAATGAAGCAATGATAAAACAAGTTCAAGATGAGTGTACAGAAGGGAAAATCAGCAGAGACAAAGGAATGGAAGCTGACAGCAGTGAGACTGAGGTAGGAAAGGCTTCGACCAATAAGCATGCTATACCTGAGGGATCAGACCGGAATGTGACGGATGCACAGTCGGTGGAGGTGCAGAGCATGGTTAGTAAAACAGAGCAGATACAGCAGATTTCTATGGACGTTAACCAACCCACAAAGCCAGTGGCTGAGGATTATCTGTCTTCGTCTGAGGATGCTGTTGAGAAACCAGATCAAGATCAGAGTTCAGAGGAGATTTATGGAAAGGCAAAGGTTGGCAGAATGCCCCACCGCAGAAATGAGACAGACTTGGTGGAACCTGTTAAGGAAGAACACTCTTCGGTCCAGTATGCAGAACATGCTAGTTCAGAGCTCACAGAGATGACAGAAAAGCAAGTTTCCAACACAGAAGATAAGAGTCAGTCTGTGGAGGCGGTTGATGTGGATGTTATTGTATCTGAAGACACAAAAGAATCAGCAGAAGTAGTAGTCAGTGATGCTGCTACACAGAATGCAGAGATTAGCCAGCCGCTGTTGGTAGAAAAGCCAGTGGATGCTACTAAAGTCAGAGATGTGACAGACGAAGCTGGTTCTGGCAGTGAAACTACCACACAGCTTGTGATTAGAAGTGGTGTGGCAGAGAACACAGGAAAGCTGCCGGACATGGTCAGTAGAACAGGGGAGATAGAACAGGATGATAACCAACCTACAGAGGCTATGGCAGAAGCTGATGTGTCATCGTCCGAGGATGTGACAGACAGTGCAGTTAATGATACTGCAGAGGAGGCTGTTACTAATGAGGAAGGTGTGATGCAGCATAAGGACGTGCCAGATGTGGTTGAAACATCTCAGCAACCAATGGAGGCAGTGGCAGAAACGAATAATGGCGAAAACATCCCAGAATGCAGGGAGACGAAAGACGTGGCAATTAGCGACGAGAAAGATGCACAGCAGAATGCAGACATGACAGACAGAGCTAAAAATGATGCAGCAGCGTCTGACGAAATGGAAACGGATGCAGTTCCAGAGAAATCTACAGATCTGACCGCCAAGGATGCACCAGTAGTGTTAGCAGCTGATAGTGAAGGACATACGGATATGACAGACAAGGAGGAAACTGCTGACGAAACTACAGAGCTCACACCCAGTCGTGATAGTGATGCACTGATGAAGCACAGCGGCAAGACTGCCGGGATCGACACGGCTAGCATGGAAGTGAAGACAGGTGACAGTGAGTTGGCAGCTGGGGAGCTGGCTGCAAATGAAGATATGGAGACAACGGTCGATCCGCCAACATCGGCCAGTAATGCTGCACCGTAGAGGGGTTTTGGTGATTTCTGTTCTTTTTTGACTGTGATCTCGACGTTTTCTCGCTGACAACTGGTGATTGAATCTCTGCAGAACAGTTTTTTGTCTGCATTTATTTTTTGCACTTTCGAATATAGGAGTAATTAAGAGTACAAGCTAAACCGACTGATAACACAGAAGGTAGGTTGCTGTAATTATGCTAGTGTGTGCACCAGTTTTGTGTTAGTTGTTCGAAGTTGTTCTGTAATTTACTGAGATGCTGCTCAAGTTGTAGCATTGCACTGAACTATTGGTTCTATGTTGCTGTGTGAAATAGGAAACATTATTGCTATTGATTATTTTATACATTTTTGTTTGTGACTAATCAATATGTTATTTAATTTACGCCAACTGTAGCTTAACGTTAACGATTTACTGCAACTTGTGTCTACAAGACCCTTAATCATATGTTTGTATGTCAAGGTATAGTTCTTTTTTTGCAATAATGCATGTTGTGTATATTATTAACTAGTACATCTTTACTTTTTATGTCATAGATTTAGCATACGTTAGTCATAAGTGTTTTGTCGGCATAATTTCAGTTGATTTCCGATTGAATATATTGAGTGCTATTTCGGAACTTTTATTCTGATTTTGTCTTTGATTTTATGCATCACCTCAAACCATGATGATTCTCTGTCTTTCGATACATTTTGACTTGCTGTGTTATCTCTGCAGTTTTGTGATATTAATTGTTCACCATCTTCAGGGTATTCTTTGCTGCAGTTAGTTTGGAACTACACTCTGCCAGCTTTGTTTACTCTTAGTATTGCGTGGTTTAACTGGTGTTCGTGATAGTTATTGTAGATCTTTCTGTGTTTTTGTCGTAACTACAAGGATATAGAAAGATTGTGATATGATGCTATGACATTGAATAAAATTATGTTGGAACAGAAAAATTCATTTGAACAAGTTTTTATGTACTCTGAATCATTTCTTCATTTAGCTAATGTCAATTTTGGGCCTATTCATGGCGTTAATAAGGTCTTAAAATCTTGAGTATTAAGTCGCATAGTTTTTGCTTGTCTGAATGTTCTGCCGGGCTTATATCTTCTCGCTATATCTGTTGCTAGTAATTCCAGCTCTTAGAATTGGTCAATTTGAGCTATCTGTCGCCGACTGCCGGATAAGCCTACCTTGGTTTACATACATGCAAATAATCCAGATAGAGGAATTTAATTTCATTAGGTCCTACTGCCATTAAGTAGCTATCATCTATTCAGCAAAATGCGAAGTACAGAAGAACTGCTGAAAACTCAGCTGGTAAAACGTACAAGGCTTGTAATATCACTTACAATAGCGTTAAGTAGTAGCCTACATCAACTGAAACATGCGAGTTTAAGTCATTAGGCCTATTAAAGCACAGCACAAGATGACTTCCAGTAAACTTGATATGCGCAAAAAGTTACTATTACTAGAGAATCAAAGTTGCCCGCACATGGTGCACGTATATTCTATACATGAACAACTATCACCAAAAATTTCGAAGAATTGCGTTTGTAGGCCTACAGCTTGTATGAATGTCTCTGTTTGAGATAAAGCACTAGTAAACGTGAACACAAAATAGATTTGCACACTTCACACCAAATATAACTTGAGTAAACCTATAACAGAATGTAGGTGCAATCGATGCAGCCCTAAACTAGGAATAGGCCTATTTAGAAAAAGTGAATTAAAGGGGACGCACTGCTGTGACTGCCTGTGAAGATTGAGATGCCGGAATACAAAATATCAGCGTTGAAATTTCACTGAAAGCAGCACATCGCAGTGGCGGATCCAGAATTTTGGAATAGGAGAAGATTGGTGTTGAGGGGTGATATCTGGGTAGGTGCTGTCCCCATCCACAGTACACGATAGTAAAACTCCCGGGGTTGAAAAAAAAACAAGTTAAAACCCTAATTAGATGGAGTCGCGCTGATCTGTTTGATAAAAGCCGAGAAGGTAGGCCTACGGCCGGTACCTGTGAAACCTACCGAATTGTAAGCCCTATCGTCGGACCGCCAGAGACACTTGTTGGATAAGATAGGCTACATATTACTATCAGCAGGCCTATTTTCTTACTATCGTCAAAGCTATTGTCATCCAAAGATGTCCACTCCACTGACAGATGAAAGAAGAATTTTTCCTGAAAAAGTTGAGAGTGAGTAAAAAATAGCAAACTGAGGGAACTTTTCGGTGCCGAAAATCAAACGACTAAAATGACGTACGAAAATGTTACCGTGAGATGCATTTTGAGATCCCAAAATGCGTTTGCGACCGGGGCTCTACCCTGGAGCCAGCTGGGAAAGCGTACAACACTCTCCTCACCTAGCTGGATTTAAGGGAAAGGAAAGGGGAAAAAGAGTAAAGGGAGGGTCTGAGGAGGGTCCAGGTCGAAGGAAAGTTGCTTCCTGGCCCTGCGGAGGATGGATCGACGTCTCTGTTGTCGTGGTCGTTGCGGATATGCAGCTGTTTCGATATCAGCTGTGGACCGCGGCGAAGTATGAGAGTGCGCCGACGATGACTAGCAGCAGTATGACGGAAACTATGATGGTGGCTAGCACGACGTATGGCAGGCTTCGGTCACCGTCGTCACTGGCGTCTGTTAGACGTTCAACGGCACTCGGGGCCGGCAAGCTGGCGGCTAGCTGGCCCCCGGTCTCGACCAGTCGTCGTTGGTCTCGGTGATCGTCGTCTGGGTCGCTAACTCGTCGTTTGTCGCTCGTCACGACGTCGTGAGTCGTCGAGTAGAGCGGACGCGACGACGGACATCTCCAGTCTTCTACCGATTTGACAGCAGCAACAGCAGCAACGCCCGCAGACTGCTCTGCACAGCGTAGCATCAACGCACGGCACGCATACTAGCAGGGACGTCTGTAAGTTCAATGCACTACGCTCAAAGCGAACAGTAGGGCTTGTGACATTTCTCTGGGGATAAGGCCAAATTTTAAGTCTTCAGAACCGATAGTGTTCTAGGATGTATTTTTCTGATGCCGTATGCTTAAGTATATGTATTAGTGAATAGCTGCAGTCACATACGGTCAGTCATGTCAATTTGTGGAACAATTTTCGGTTTTTGGACAGCGTCTCAAGACTTTCCAGTAAGGTCGTTCATATCCGGACCTGCTTGTATGGCACTTACAGTCGTAGTTATAGAAATAATTATTTCTGTTCACATCACGTTAAACCGTTCTATGACGACGAAAACGACGATGATGACGACTAACTGAGAATGGCGGCGAATGAGTACTGGCGACATCTGTGCTGAAAGTCGGTGCCATATGGCACGTCGAAGTGCAGTGTCGTTCCAGGCTTGAGCGGCTCGCTCGACACGCGCCGCGACACCATGTACCACTGGGCGCGCTCAGCACACGGAATCGCTGACCATGTCACCGGGTTGTAGCGGACAAACTGCAGCCCTAACACGTCTCCACGTCGGAACGCGATCCGCTGGTCTTGCTCGAGCGTCAGTTGGTGGAATCGCAGCTCGAACGGCTGGAAGTACGTCTGACCAATCAGAGTGTAGTTGCCGGCGACATCTCGGACCGTGATGACGTCACCTTGATGACGTAAATGATGATGATTCGAGTCATCATGACGACCAGCGCGCACTGGGCGCCAGACCTGCGCACCGTGTATTCCGCGTTACACCCTGCTTTTCAATTTTTCACATTTTCAAGACAGTAAAAATTAGTTCTCACCATTTAATGGTCAGGTAGTGGAATTAAACTGATGTTCGGTTGCTGAGATATAGGGGCCTATCCAATATCCATCTGAAGATGCCGACCTGCGGACGCTGTACGTACGTACGCCCGTCCTCGGCACACAGCCACGCTGAGAAATAATAAGGGCTGGCTCAGCTTACGCGTCGCGAGCCAATAACTGCGATGTAAGACTTATACCCCGTTTACACGATGAAGCAAACATGAAGCAAACGTATTCAATATACACGTGCACGACGTGTGCTCTAAGTTTGCTTCATGTTTGCTTCACCGTGTAAACGCGGTATTAGGTCCTGACTGTACAGTAACATACCTGCCTGCCGCCTACATTTTGCGTATGCCTAAGCAATTTGCAAGCGCAGACCCACACATGAACGCTGGGGTCAAACCTGCCTGAAAGTAGACAGCGTGTTGGACGGAGACGATCTTAGCGTAGGTTTGCCAAGCCGAGACCACGCCGTCACTGATAGCTGTCTGCGTCGCATCCGGCATGAGAACCAGATCAGCTTCACTGTCTTCGTGTGGTCTTAGCTTCGCCTCGTGACCCCATGTCCGTGACTCTATAAGAACATCGAGAACAACGACTTTAACAAAACCACTGCCAAGACCATTTTATAGGGCCGCGAACAGTGACACTGTGAAAACGACAGAAAATGGTCGGGTCGGGTCTCGAGTAATTAATTATTGTAGGCTACAATTTTGCAAACATTGATCAGTTCTGAATCGAATAGCTTTGCAGCACTGTAAAGTTGTACAGATGAATAGTTGAACATTCAAAATTTTCAAGGAAATAGATTCGAAGCTATAGGTGGCAGATTTTATTATGATTTAAACCTATTTCGAAGTTTCCGTGCAAACGCGAGGGTGAAAAAATACTTAGACCGATCCACATTCGCCGAAGTTATCGTAAAACACCCGATGTTGGATTTATTGCATAACGACACCCTCACTATTTCGGCCTGCTTAGTCCCCCTAGGCCTAATCTATCTGTATGTGAGATATGCATAGGCGACAGACGCGACATAACACCATTTCCTGTAGCGAGTCCTAATAGCCCTGGGTTATAACGACGCACGGCGAAAACTGTTTAGTAGTCTTGATCGATATAGCAGGCTTACACGTAATCCAAGCATATAAACCGCGCAAAATTATTGTGGCTTAAGGCGTGTTTGTCCAGAAGTTTGGGGCAGTCAGCCGTTAACTCTCTCAAGATATTAAGACACTGCAGTTTTTGTTAACGGTTTCCGTTAAGTGAAAACTTTCGTCAGCTTTAACGGCAACCAGTGCACGTTCAATGAGTATACCGACCGTCGTTCGTACGGCACAATATCGCTTAATATTTCACTGACATGCGCTGGTTTAGTTATCTAAAGCACAATATGACATCATCGGCATCAATGGCTGGATCATTTTAGTAAAATGATGTTCTTCTGAAGCATACTAACGTATCAATTGATATTAAATCTAAACCACCACATTGCGGTCAGTAATCGCCCACTGAATGGCTACTGTATAATGGGTTAATTTTCTCCGTAGGCCTACATGCTCATCTTTTCACAAACGGTCGTTTCCTCTAAACTTATGGATCCAAATAGCTCGACAGCAGTTCGTACCCATATTCACCATGTGCATTCCGGTTGTCCGCGCTAGCGTTCATGCAGGGAAGGTTAACGAAGAATAAGCTGCAGGCGATCTGTAGGACTATACATCGAGTTTGTCACGTTCGTCTTGCGACGACGATGAGGTTTATGAAACGATGAATGAGTGAATTAATCGTCCAGAGGTTGTCTTAGCTCGTGAATTACACGGTTCGTGCCGAGCTCGTTAAGTTTACAGCCTAAAGCCGCGCATTTTTGTCCATTTGTTACATCGTCTTCTCACGTCATCGTGGCGACACGGGAACTGCATGAATTGACCCCTCTCAGTGAACTTCTGCCATTACGTTCTCTCTACGAATCAACGTGCATGTAGCGTAGATTTACTAATTTACAGATCGAATATCACCAAATGGCGTACATCGAATGATAATAACATTTAATTTTTTACCTTCTTTTGCTTTGGTCGCTACATCATGTTGTTTTTAGCCGACCGTACTTCAGTAATGGTCGAGCTGTTGTCATGATTGTCGTCGTCTGTCTGTCTGTCCGTCTGACGTCCGTCACGAATGTATTGTGGCTAAACGGTGCAAAATAGGGCCTAGGTTGCTATTGATCACTATTAGGAAGTGGCATACTGGGTTTCAAATATGGCCTAACATATTAACATATTGGATGACTTGAAGGTCAGTACGAGCAAATGTAGCTATTGTGGCTAAACGGTGCGAGATAGGGCCTAGGTTGCTATTGATCATTGATAGGAAGTCTCATGTTGGCTTTCAAATGACATGAAAATCATTCACTTTGAAAGATCTTATAGGCCAGTACTGCAACAGGAACTGTATAGACTGTCGCGTGTCTTCCCGAACAAGGCGTTTTATTGTGAAAACTATTTGAAAAACCGGCGTCCGATATTTTTTTGTTATTTGTTCTGTAGCTGTTTATATCACCTGGCGAGATGACTACGTGCATGTACTTGGGTGCATGGAACTGTAGCTATTTATGTCGCCTGACAAAATGACCAGTTCGATATCATTTATATAATATTAGGGTTCATTGTAGCTTTCGAGACAGCGTTCCGTTAACGTAGCGTGCATGGAATTGTGTCACCTCTAACAAATCGCTTTCTCTCCGTGACAGGAAGTCGGACGCTGGGCTTCGGACGTGGGCGGTACGGTCGGCTTTTTCTAACGATAGCTGGGCTTCTTGTTTTGTTATTGCTGTCTCTTTTTCCATTTTAATTATCACTATCGTATTTCCTTAACTTAGGCCTAAATATAGACGTAGGTCTATTGGTTGGCTAACTTATTTAGTACGTGTAATAATTTTTTGTTTAGTATTTTTGTGTTTATTTTATAGGCCTACATATTTTACTTTATCTACTGTTATTACTATTTTTGTGTTCAATGGAGCAAGATTTCAAAGGCCAAAAGAACTAACTGAAAGCAAAAACTGGATGTTCGTTGGAGACACTAAAACTTCCGTGAACAGATGCTGAAACGAAAAAGTCGGTAAAACATCGACCCAAGCGCAAAAAGTCTGATGTGGAATAATAATTATTAATTGCTCACAGTGTCTCCAACACGATCGACCGGGAGACTTAACCCTCAGTATTAGTATTTAAGCCTATTATTAATTCTGGTGTTGTCGATGTAATACCCCGCTTACACGAGGAAGCATAATAAAGCATACGTGAAGCACACTTAAAGCAAGCTTAGAGCAAACTTGGACCAAACTTAGAGCACACGTCGTGCACTGTTAAGAGTTGGCTTGATAACGGTGTATATTGCAAACATTCACGAAACCAGCTCTACGTGTGATTTGTGTGTGCTTTTGTATGCTTGCTTCATGTACATGTATGCTTCCTTGTGTAAACGGGATATAAATCACACGAAAAAATCACTGAGCATGCAGGAAGGCGAGTGGTCGTCGTCGTCACCTGTGGGCGGTGGACAGTCGGCCAGCTTGACGTAGACGTGGTAGTACGAGCCGGCGAACGTGTAACTGTTGAGACGAGACGCCACGACCGACGACGACGACGACGATGACGATGATGATAGGCCGGGGTACTCGGCGGCGTCAGAGCAGTGCCAGTGACTGCTGCCCAGTGGATCCAGATTCACTGACTTTATGAACGACGTCGCAGACGGCTG
>Ga0209454_1001007_pt1 | contig 16539 bp, 15 predicted proteins | sample WorMetHERISLAND1_2_FD_187400 | JGI IMG/M metagenome (GOLD analysis project Ga0209454, IMG submission 187400) | Marine gutless worms symbiont microbial communities from Max Planck institute for Marine Microbiology, Germany - Olavius geniculatus... | ecosystem: Host-associated > Annelida >...
ACCGAAGCTTGTTTGACACAAGACATGTAAATTATGATAAAAATGGTAGCTTTAGTCTATCTGGGACACATATTGCCGGTAGGTGAGAGGGGGTTCTGTTCTGGGTGGGGGTTTGTCCTGGGGAGTTGTGTCCGGGGGTGGCAGGGTTATGTCCGGACATCCAATGGGACACACAACGATGCCATTCTTGATTTACTGAGAGCCACCAGCTCTACTTACTGCCAGGGGACTGTGATCTTTTGCAAATAATAGTTAACTGCAGCTCTTCCAAATTACTGTCGGATGACTCAGTTGTCTCTTATACATACACTGGTTTTCTTTGGTAAGCAAATCAACGTTCTTTGTATTGTTGCAGGATGGTGCTGGTTTGGGTGTTTGAAAGGAATTTCGAACAAACTTCTGACATCTGCTAGAAATGTGCAGATGTACACTAACCAATGGCTTGCTGGCAGTCAGCAATTGCCTCACGGACGTTGCCAGAATGCTCCGAGTTTGCACTTGTTTCAGCTAAAGTTTCTGAGTCCATTAGCAGCTGTTTGCAGCGGTCATTTTCTGCAAAACACACACAGCTTGTCATCATTTGATAAGCATGGTTTTAGCTTGATAGACAAAATGGCAAACTATATGTCTAAAGCTAACTGAACAACAGAACAAGGATAGACCTGATTGCTTTCTGCACTGGTGAACACTATCACCAAAGAAACTCACCAATGGCAAGAAAGCACAACGGTGTAAATGGATATCATTCTACCATACAATCAATCAGGAACATCCAGGCATTAAGCTCTTACGGAAGTCCATAATAACAAACGTAAGTACAAACACAATTTGCATATAGAATTACTGATAACTAAGACTTAAAACACGTTAAGTTTAAAACATACGTTTTTAATTATATAATACTCTGTTTTCCTGAAAAAGAACTAAAAAAATCTCCTACATTTCACCAATAGTAGATGAAAAAATATCTAATAATTAATGAAAAATCAGTTAAGAAACAATCTCAAATCTTGTCAGAAATGCACCAACCAGAATTAGTTGCTGGCTGTAAAGCCTCTTGGTTGCAAAAGCTTGATACGTCCGACGGATGACGAGATCGAGAAGATGCTTCAACGATCTTGTGTCTGGACAGTGTTGCATAGATCTTTTCCGACACCAACCGATTGCTCTGAACATCTGGTCGTATAGCTTCCGGCAAACTGCTGGAAGATATGTTGGTAAAACTACTGGCCACGGGTGGACGTGGATCTGGAATGGTTGGTGGAGATGATTGTATGAGGGACTGATCTGATGATAAGATGCTGGTCGCCGAACCAGAGCTGTTTGACTGGTTACCAGATGACCACAAATCTGTTGCTGAACCCAGCGAAGTTAGCGAAGATTCGACCGAAAGTCCGCTCGACGTTGAACTGGCACTGTTACGATCACCGCTGAATCCGGAATCTCCATCCACTTCAGTTTCCAGTTTTCCAGCACCAAAGTCCTCCGGGTACAGAGTATCAGTAACACTTGGCCGACACTGCAGACCTTGCTGCCCAGCCTCAGTGTCAGCCAGTCTATTTGTGACACAGCGAGAAGACAGAGTCTGTGAACTGGACTTCTCCGCAAACTGTTTTGGAGACTGTCTGTGAAACTGTCTGCACTTCAGCACACTTTCGACCACTCTCCGATCAATGTAGTTCCTTGCTGAACTGTCGTCTTCGCCATTCTGCAACCACTGGTCTAGGTCACCGAAGCTTTGAAAGAACAACTTTGCTGACCCCTCACAATTAACCATCTGCATTTGATTCTTCAACGACCCAGGACACTGTTTATTTATCCGATGATTCTCTTTTTCAGCCACCTGTCTGATATGTGATATACTGTGTGGTAGATCTTGACTAGTATTTGGGCTTGAACAGTTTCCAGGAACAGAAATGCTGCAGTTTGAAGCTTTGTTGTGTGAAGCCTCAGAATTGCCGACAACTGCAGCGAGATAGCTTGGTTGGCGTGACTGCTGAAAATCATCCGGACTGCAGTGCGTGGAATGTGTCTTGAAACTGACAGCACCACCTTGAGTTATACGACCAGCAGAAACATCAGAGCTTGATAGAGCTGCAACAAAACACATTCTACATATGGTAAATGATAACTGTGCAAAACTTAATGCAATATTCCAGTGCAGTAATTCATCCATTAAAAAGACTAGCAGATGGGAGCGCTGAAATCGCGAGTCCTGACATTGCGAACCTGACAATGTGGCACCAGATCGCAAAAGTAGACAATGCGAGACTTGACAACGTGGCACCATATAGCACAAGGGTGGACATCGTGAGACCTGACAACGCAGCATCGTACTCGTACATAAAATCTTCCAGAAACACTAAGAAAGTGCAGCAGCTGCTGTCACAATTCGCATCGACGTATGCAATGGTGAACTTTGAAAAAGTGTCAGTTGCTGGATTTCAGCTCGTCTACAGCGACGCTGCATGGGATAGCCGGGTGTTGATTCCAGAACGTTGTTCACTGCCTGGTGAGTCTGCTGCTGCATTCTGCCATTCTCTCAGCACTCATACGGAGTCCCTACAGATGCGTGTAGACAGCAGCAGCAGCGAGGACAAGGACGAAGCCAGTTGCCCATCAGTGGCAGAAGTTTATTCAGTGTTTCTATTGAATTCAGGCTGAGCGTCGAGTTTTATATTATATGTCCCTGCAAGTACGATGGAGACGTTTAGTGTAGTTAATGTTATTTGATGATGTTTAGCTGACATTTTCGTAATGGAACTCTTGCCTTTTAGCGCTGATTAGGTGTGCATCACGTCAAAGTTAATTCAGTGTTCTGTGCCGTTATAATTTATGGATTTTTTCGCTTTTCATCGTTATTTCACGGGTTATGTGACATTAAGTTTTACGACGATGACGAAAAAGACTAACTAAAACTGATAGATAGGCCTACAGATCATATACGAAACGAAAGTAGTAGTATTCCACGCAGCAAAAAATTGTAGTGAGCCGATACACGCACACTAAGACAAGTTTCGCAATGTCCACCCTAGCTATATGGTGCCACGTTGTCCAGTCCTGTGATGTCAGTCGGGACTCAGTCCCCACAATTTTGATAGTCTTGTGATGTCAGGTCTCGGGTTTTCAGTCGCCCCAGAAATGAAACTATATGAAACTTATTATCTAAACTACGTTACTGTAACTAGTTTCATGTTTTCAGTGACTCTTTGTTATGAATTTTCCAAGGTTGGGTGATAAATGGCATCCAGCGCATAAAAATCTGATGCAGCCATCTCCAAGGAGTCTTACGAAGCCAGCCTGACCTGGAATAACTATAGAAAAGAAGTTGGTCAGGTAATCAAAAGTAGCACGTGTTATCTGAAGGCTGTTGACTACATATGCCATGTCATACCATACCATACATTTATCACATCCATTTATCACATACTTGAGTTCACACCATCAACAATTTACCCACTTTTGGAAAGTACTTGCACGCTGGCCTAGTGTGTGGAAGATCATCAGCCCAGAACTTGCCGTTTCTTCCTTAGCAGTGGTCACTGTCACAACCATCACCAGTACTCACTAACCTGACCCACCATGGGATGGCCAGACTGAGTTGGCCTCGGTGGCTTGGTCGAATACCAAGATGGTATACCTGCGCACTAAATTAGTAAAAGTGCTAATCATACCTTTTCCATTTGCAGAGAACTTGGACTGTGTTCTGTCAGTATTAGAAGGCTCGAGGTCTTTGATGTGGATTTTGGTTAACTGTTCCTGAGACTGGGCGGGAGGCACAGTGTCATGATCAGCGTAGACGAGCAGCATTGGCAGGTAATGATTGCGAGAGATCTTCTGTATCACTTGCTCCCACTCAGCACCCACCTGAAACCGCAAACACTCTACAGGTACACCGTACAGGTAATACTAACAACATCTGTGGTCCTGTCTCAAGTCTAAATGTGTGCACAACCTGCAAGTACATGTATCCATGCATCATGCTACAGAAGCACTAAGCAGTAACAACTTCTGGTATTCTGGCAGTGTTTTAGCTCCCCTCAGCTTTTGCAAACCACTGCTGTAAAAAGAACAATTAAAATCCTAAATTTATTCTAAAAAAATAATGTAGCAACACCAATTCTACAGAAAGCATTCTTTAATAATTTAGTCCAAATGCATCACAAATATGCTTGTCAACCAGGCTCCCTATGGAAGCACACCACTCTCCCAGATTCCCTACAGGTGGATCAAAAATGGAGAGGAAAAGGGAACGGACAAAAGAGATGAAGTGGCAAAAAGAGAAAAAAGGCTGGAAGTGGTCCCATCCAAATTTCAGAATGCAGTTGCAGATGTGTATACTGCCGGCAGTACCAGTCCTGTTTTCAGCATGATTTGTCAATGACACAAGATGCACTTCACCTCGCGGACGTAGCTGTCATCGACACAGTCCCACATGCATCTCTTGGCGTGGTAGAGAAACGCCGAGTAGTGTGAAGCGTAGTAGTACAGCACGGCAACAAGATTCAGTGCCAGACGACCAAACGTCCCTTGTGGCGCTTCGTCAAATAACTGTACAACACACATGCCAAGAGACAAATTAGGCCTAATACTTTTATTCTGGCTGGAAATAAACGCAAGATTAGTGAATAACAGAACTGTGACAAGTGTCAAAAATTAGTTGCCAAGCATTCATTATAAGTAAAAATGCAATACGTTCATGAAAAATATCGCTTTTGATAATGCTTTGTGCAAAACATGTAGCAAACTTGTGTAAATTGTGTGTGTGAGTAAACTGTGGAACTGTGTACATTCCATTATTAAGCTAAGTGCAGTGATGATGGAGACTGGCGCCCAATGAAGACAACTTGAGCAAATGAAAATAAGGGGCAACTGGCTAGCCATATAAATGCGGAAATGGCCACTAAAACGTGCATGACTATAGAGCCTATTATTGTATGTAGTCAGTTTTAGAGCACTTACAAAATGTACTACCTCACTATTTTCTATTCTATAAATCTGGTCAGTTTTGGAGAATTCAACACTCAAAGGATACTGTATATGTACACTGAAACTGCAACTCACGCTGGCGATGTGTACACTGCAGTCAACAGTACGCATAACGGATGTGATGTGATCGACATCCGGCTTAGCCGAGTCCCAGATGAGTCCAATAGTCACGACGTCAGGTGAAGACTTGAGTGACCGCTTCATCCTTGCTACGTGACCTTGCTTTGACCTCTGACGATTACAACAGCAACAAACGTGTCATGTACACTACAGATACCAGCCAAGTTCAGATGACAATTGCCAATTAATTGGGCTATCTTATTACTAGCAAGAAGTGGTATCAGAAAAGAAAGTTGCGATAGACATATGGCACATTTAATGAAAATACACCAGGTTTTCGAGAAAAAGCACTTTGCATTCATCAAAAAATAACCAAGACAAAAATAACCAAAACAAAATGGACAAGTATAAACTCCCAAATCTCTCGTTTTACTTACTTCACAGAGTTTTTTTTGCAACTTTGTGCAAACTGGAGTCTGCATGCGGAAAACTCGTATTTAGTGTATTAAGTTCCAGGGATTTATGATTATAGTTGCAACGCAACTACATTAGGAGATATTGAAATTTTATTGTAGTCCAGTATTTTGTCAGTTGACTGACGCCACGTGTGACATCGACAATGCCACTGAAAACCACACTCAATATAGGAGCGGAGTGGGGTGGGGACTCTTCTGCAGGTGCCCCCTTGTTTTTATTACTACAATGCTAATTCAACGGTTATCTGTGTCAGCATGACAGTGACATTGTGTCTAAGTCAGCTATAACGTATGACGTTGTTAATCAATCAATATCGTCTACTATTGATTAGCAATTAAGTTAACATCATAAAAGAAAGCTCACCGGGCAGTCGCCGGCTCCCATCTCACTGAGAACACATCTCAGAAGCAAGCTGAAGTCGCTCGGTTGCTTCGTATACATCACGTCACTCACTGCACTCCGCAGATGCTGCTTATTCTTGTACGCGGATCTGCACAAAATAACGTCCATCAGCGACACCGTGTAACGACCATCGTGTAACGACGGTAGGCTACTAGCAGTCAGTGCGAACTCTGGGTTGGACTGTTTGTGCTATAAATTTCGCAACTGCTGCAATTTTCGGTCCAAAATTTCACAATTTTTCGGCCCAGCTGAAAAGCAGCAATAAATTTTAACAAGCCAGCAAAGACCATAAAAATCGGCTTGGAGTCCAATCTATAGAGAATTATGACAGAGGCAGATCAGCGGATGAGTTAGTGGGATCTGGATCTTCGGGGAACTTTTTAAAACAAAGGTGTAAACATGACACTATTTCATTAGCTGAAACCATTCTATCACTTTCAGCCTAAGAACAATGAAACATTCGCTAATTTGGATGAAGATTCCACACAGCAAGTAAAGTTCGATAAAATAATATATAAAATGCAACAGTAGTTAGGGCCTATACTTACAGCAGTGCAGAGGCGGAGACGTAGCTAACCATCTGAACACTGGTGACCGGAGCAGAAACCGCACAACACGAATTGCACACTCGCTACAAACATTATAACACTTCATCATCATCATCATTATTACGTTCTGATTTCTCGTATATAATTCTCCATGCTTCATGTTTGGTGTTAAGGGACAATAACAGCATCGGGCATCGGGCCTTCAAAAGTTCTGCTGCTATTATGGGACCCGTCTTTGTAGCCTCTGCCATGTAACAGTACAAGTCCATTGAAAGACCCCTCTACAGTGCAATAATCTGCGATAACTCAAAAAAGACGTTTTAAGGGAATCCAGAATAGCAATTTAATACAGTACAGATGACCTAAAACTGTCTCGAACTGCACAATATCAGTTTACTGTGTCCACACCACTCTAAGAATGTTCAGCACCTGAACATACTGGCAGGCATTTAGCTAGACCTGCCCTGAGATAAATCTCCAATGATGCTAGCTTACACAGCGACAACCTGCCAAACACATTTGTCTGGTGTCCACAGTTTTACAGGACAGCAGCAAGTTGACCGTTGACCGTTTCTGGTCTGCTGTATACATTAACCAAGCAAGCACAGCCTTGCTACTGATATACAAGTTGAGCCATTAACTACAGCACTCGGACAAAGGATGCTATTAAAACACCAACAGCGGCTGATGATGTTGCCTAGTCTTAGTCATGCACAATATACTCAAGGCCCTTACTTGTAGTACTTGTACCCGTGGCGTGGTGTCGATAGCACAAACGCCTAATAAACGGGAACGTTCGATATACCATGACTCACTGTTGCAATATTTTAAGCGTTGAACAGCCGGTGATTTAAGATATATGTATACAACAATTGAAGTGTTACTTTTAAAACAATGAGTAAATGACAGATTTTGTATTTAGATTGACGAACGTTTTTATTTTTAAAATGAAAAGAGTTCTTAACATTTCTTTTAGACCCTATATTTTTTTCGTTAATAGTTTTTTGGTCTCATTTCAGTTCTCGTTATTGCCTTCCTTTTTCGGTTTCCTTTTTATCTCAGGCTCCAGTCTCTTTCATAACCTGTCTGTTTCTTGATAGTTTTTTTTCATTTTTACACAATTTTTCTCATGCCGGTTCCATTTATAACAGTTTTCGCTAGATTATTCTGTCAACTTGCTTGCCAGTTCTGTAATGAAACTCACTTATCACACATCATTCACTATTTGGTAAAAAATGTGTCGTACGTTCCTTGCTATTAGAACGCGTCAGAGTTACTTGCACGCCTAGCTAGAGCCTAGAGGCAATCTAATGTTGATGCGGGATGCATACATGCAAGCTGAGAACAGAGTATTAGATGCTAGGACCGCCAACACAGCAGCTGCAGCAGCCAACCAACTTACCACATCATACTGTGACGCTTTATCAGTCATGACTCCCCGGTGCCTGGCCATGGCCTGGCCCTCTATAAGTCAACTGGCGTGCAAGCAGCCTGAGCTCCAGGATCTCCGTAGTGGGCCTGGTAGTGGTCGCTGAACTAGAAGCATGTTAGTTGTAGGTTTACTGATAAAACTGCTGATGGATTACGCAGCAGCTCCGCGCTAACTTGACAGCTAGCAGACCATGCACGCAACAGACGTCTTATACTTCTCCAGCAGTCTGCATGCCGTGAACGAATAATTCGCCTGATTATTTTTCATTTTCTCAGCGCTAACTATTGACATGTGTCGGCGACAGACCGTAGACGGTTAGTGTAAATAATGACTATCCCACGGCCTTCCTATTGAGTAATTGCTGCGACGGTACAGAGACAAATTTCGCGAAGTCGTATGCTGGAATCAGCTTCTCGACTTTTCTGTCAGCTACATACTGGTCAGATTTCTTTACAATTATCTCATTTTCCAGATGAACCAGATCACAGCATTTCCCTCATTTTCATTCCTGCCATTCGTGACTCATTCTCTCAGTGTACTCTTTCATTCCAGGCCCTTCTTCCTTTTTTTCTGAGAATGGTCAAACTTAAAGTTCAAAAACTCTAAGTCTTAATCAGTGACTGTGTGTTTGGGCGTGACAGGCTGCCAGCAGTACATATTCAAGACATTCTGCAATTTTCTTCCACAAATACTTTCCACTGCAATGCCTTCAGACTTTCCCAATCGACTTTCAACATTCAGTCAATGTTTTCATTAATTTCAGTTTTGGAAACGTGCAGTAGAAGAAAGCTGGCTACCATCAGATAGCAAGCAAAAAGTTTTATTAGGTTACAGCTTTCAGTGAAAAAGCGTGTGCGTTAAAACGCAAATAATAGCCAACTGCCTCCGCACTATGTAAAACAGGGACGTGAACGAGTTTAAGCAACCGTGAGACCGTAAAAGCCGAAGGCGCGTTAACTTATGGCGGCCAGGCTGCCAGGTACACATGCAATCGGACAGGAAGGATTAGAGCCAAACCGACGATATACAGAGGCGAGGTACAGCCAACTAGCACTAGTAAGGACTAGTAATCTTCTGGTTTCACTTTACAAGCCCGGCCCAGCCCGGCCCGGCCAGCCGTCCGTCAGTCGTCGTAAACTGCCCACAAACCGACCACACCACGCTGCCCAGGGGACCTGCAGGCAGTCCGCTAGTCGTACGATCGTGGGGCACAGTTCACCGCCGTGTTATTTCAGCCTAAAAAAATTCTTCTTACTTAAGTTTCTCCTCAATAAAAGTTTTCGAGATTATGATCATTTTCGTTCACTTTTATTTTCGGGAAATCAAGGATTTTGTTTACACTTTCATATGCTTCGCACCTCAAACATTTTTTGCTAAAATTTCTAGTTCAGCTTTGGACATTCTATTTATTTCTCACTGAGTTCTCATTTGCAATATCCTCTTACATCTAGCTCCACTTCACGCGAAAAAAATGTTTCGTTCTGCTTCCCGAAAATAACACCGGTATCAAACCAAAACGTGAAGTGAAACTGAAAGTTCACCAGATAGACCGCTAGTATACACCGATCTATCTCAACGATCGCTCACCGACATTATGGCTTTACAGATCATTAACGGTATAGTTATGTTGAGTTGATGATTCAAATTACCTGTTCGATCACTTTCATGGAGAACTGCTGATGAGGGATGCATTCGGCCAGCGTACATTCCTCCTCCCTCGCGTCAGGATTCAGATGATAATGAATCCGCGTCAAGATGCGCTCCTGACAAGTAGCAATAAGGTTAACTTATTTCTTAACTTATTTCTTGGTTGCCTTTATTACTTCCAGCTGCATGTCAGCCGAAAAAAAATATTAAAATGGTTTTGTCCAGATTCTGAAGCAGTGAGTAACGTAACGTAGACTTATGTAGCCAGGTTTTCAGACAAGGTAATATTTAACTCGATATAAGATTGCAGTGAGCAAAGTAAGTTTGTCCGGTTTTTTTTGGCTTTTTTCCTCTTTATATCTGGGCCACAGACCCCTTGCAATGCGACTTAGCTGGAGACCACTGAGGGTCCACGCCTCACCAGTGCTTCACATTCGCATTAAAATAACAGGAAAAAACGAACAGAGTAGATTTAAAACGTCGAAGTTTGCACAAACTTATAAGAATTCGTAGGCAGTGACAATAAAGGTCAGGATGATTTGATTTCCAGTAGATAATTACAGCAAACAGTCTGGATGTATATACTACGTACAAAGCACTCGGCGGCATCTTCCATCAGTCCGAGTTGAAAGCGATCCTCGGAGTCGAACGTCAGCGCCATGGCTTTGCGTATAGCGTCGGGAGGCACGCACGGCTGTTCACTGAACTGAAACTGCGTGAACACCACCTGACAATCACATCACAGAGCACGTTCAATCATCCATTCCACCGTTCACTGTCAAAACCCGGAACGTCAAAACTACCCCACTGCACGAACCCTAAACTTAACCTTAACCCTTAAATAACCCCATCCCTATTCTTAACTCTGATCCCTAACCCTATCCTTAACCATTGCTAAATATAAGCTTCTATCACTGTGCCCAGGCTTTGTCGTTTGCGGTTTCGACAGGACATCCCATTCCACATACACAAGTACAGAGTAAGGCCTTACGTTTTTGTGATGACGGCTTCAAAATGTGAGCTGTTTTCAAAATTCTCACACCGATATACGCTAAAGAAAGTTCGCAATTAATAGATCTCTAACCATCGCATCATATCGCAAACGTGTCGCTACACTACCTTGTGAAATCTGGTCAGTTTTGGAGTAAAGCATATCTTGCACCTTTCACCACATTCTGAAGCGGAATTCACGAGTCACGACGTGTATAGGGCGCCACAGGGTCGATATTTTTGAAGCTTGAGAAATCGAGGACAATTGCCAATCGATTCAATGAAAACGTTATACTGTTACCTTGAGCGCGCAGAAAATGCATCTGCCGGAGTGTTCGCCGTAGATGATGTCCGTACAGGTGTGGTCGTCGATCTTACGAAATCGACGTCGAAACGCATCCACGTGCCACAACACCTGAACACAGTGTGCCAACAGCCAGTCGTAATTTATGACTTACATCAATTATTTAACTCATACATACGACTCCACCATGCCACAGCCATTAAACTAAGTCTCAAAAATTGACAATAATTAGGCAAGCGGATGATAAATTCGGCAAGAACTGGTGGCCCAATGCAGGTTCGTATATAGTGTTTTGCATATTTTAAAGAAAGACATTATGGGCGTGACAAAGCGTCGCAAAAAACACCGAGCCTTTTTACCGTTATTGCTGGGCCATCCTGGTTGTGGTTTTTGCTTGTCAGTGCTTTATATATGGCCCAGCGACTGGCAGGAAAAAAACTTCGACGAAGTCCCTCACCATATGAAAGATAGAAGCAAATAGAAGCTATTACTAAATCGATCAATGTTTTGACTTTTACAGTTGTTTTGCTAATTATTCACTTGTGGTCACTGCATTGTTCTTTTTTTAAAGAACTTACGGTTACGGTGAATTTATCTCCACCTAGCGGACGTGACATAGCATATCTATATATTTGACTGCGTTTCAAGTGTCATCAAATAAAAAAAAACAACCGACCCTATTCACTGGTGCAAGTTCATTAACAGGGTGTGATACAGTGACTTGCAACTTTGTGGCTACTCGCACTGTATGGATGAATGGAAGTTGGAACAGAAAAAAAGCTGCAATATAACACACACGCGGTACTTTATTGACAAATGTGAGAAAGATGCATTAAATAACCTTACTTGACTTCCTGCCTCGACGTAGGCTATAGGCAACCTCGACCCATCCAATAGCTTCAGTATGAAGCCCCCTGGTGTAAAAAGCACCCAATTACACTCAGCCGTAAATACCGGCAACGCGAAATTAAATCCGTAGATTGTGTTTGAAAGCTAAACCGGATCGTTCGCTCAGTCGTCTGTCAATTTATCGCCAAACAACGTTCCAGGTTACCAAGGTCGCGGGACTCACGCCACTCTGACAGTGTTTGCGTAATCGCGCCGTGCGGCCAATTAAAATTTCCAGCTGTCTAGAAGCGCAAGCGGTTCCGCACAGTTCATGTTTACTGCAAGTACATGTATGTATCAGGGCCTACGGCCTATAGTTAAATGTCCACAACATTTCACTGGGAAACTGTATGCAGCAGATTCAATGTTATAGCCAGATGCTCAAACCAGACTAGTCCGGTCGCTTTGGCGTTATCACTGCACTGCGTTATCGTAGCCATACGGGAGACCGGGAGAGGCACATGAAGGCACATGCTCCCAACTACAAGCCAACTCAGTTACTCAAAATAGTGACAAAATGTACCAAAACACTTCCTTTTTCACGCAAAAATCCGAAAATTTTCTCGGAGGGGACTGCCCCCTCACCAGACCCTTTCCCTGGTGGGGGACACCCATCCCCACACCCTTCTCAAAGTGTCCCTCTTACATCCAGATCCACTGGGCGTTATCTGAATGAAACAAACTAAATGAAAAAGAAGCAGATGCGCTATACCGTAACAGCAAGAGATCCGATCAAACGCCCAGAGCAAGCCATGAAGCGTAATCCATTACACGAATGCATGACAGTGCAACAGAAAAGTATCAGTAACATAATGCAAGTGACTTTTCGTTTAGGGCCTACTGGGGAGATGTTCTTTTCAGTTTTCACTCAGTTATTCATTACAATCAGAGGGACGCTAGTTAGTTACTCAGAACTAAGTACGAGTCGACCACCCAGCACATCGTGAAGCGTGAATCATTCATAGGCCTCATACAAACGAGCAGAAACGACTGAAAGAAGACAGATGCATAAACACACTGCACGCCATGCAGGCATAGCAAATGTCGCCCCGTCGTATATAACTCTCTAGTGGCAGGTCCCAGACACCGACAGACTGGAGGAGCGAGTGAGAAAGTTCTTGACGCTATTACTCAAAGTACTGAATAAAAATAAAGGAAGCTATAACCGCCAAGGTTAAAACCTCTCTGCGGACGAGGTAGGATCTGCAAAACACCCTCTATACCAGCAGCTCCAGGCTAAGTAAAAATCCCTTATTGACCGGCAGATTTATTCAATAAATATACCTTTACCCGACGAGGGGTTGTAGCTTATAGAAGGCTGTCCGACACCTTGTTGAAAAAGGGAGTTCGACCACATGGGGTTATGTTAGAAAGGGCAAGGGGATATGTCCGGGCGCCCACAAAAACACAATGAATGTCCGTGCAGTGCATACTGCATGCGTCATCTCAGACGTAGCTGTAGTACTCGACGCTGGCTGATGCGCCGTGCGCCGTCGAACCCGTGCAGAGTGCATACCCATCATGACAATGCGACACCTTGACTCAATGACTGAGAAGACACGGCGCACTGCCCTCCGCTTCATATCATATATCGCACATAAAGTTTATTGCCGAGAAAGACCATTACAACGGCAGTACATCAATCGTCTGTTTTGTCAGCGACGCAAACACTAAAAACATATGACAGCCGTTTGCTAGATTTTTTTAGCAACTAACACCCTGCGCCTGTGATGGACGGCGTCCAGTCACTCCTGTATTTCGGTGTAGCAAATTATTCGGAAAGACAAAGCTGTAGAAAATTCCTATTCGACGTACATGTATATTAACCAGTATTGCAACGTCATTCAGAGAAAGAGAGAGAGAGAGAGATCAGAACTTCAGAAGCGAACTGAATGAAACTGATGCCTGCGAAATGATGAACGTAGGCCTATACTGTTCACGGCGTGAACGAAGCGTACATAATCAGCGATAAAAGCCGTAGTCTATATCTTATTGCTCGCAGACCAACTGTCAGCATCCAAGCGCCCCGACACCTCATCATCAAAATATTCATCATCCTTATCAGCACGGTAAAATGAAACCAGCAGCAAATGTCAAAATACTTGCAATGAAGCCAGCTGCCAGAAGCAGAAAGCAAAAAATCCAGAAGACGCTTCATGGCTGTCAAGTGTCAACTCAAACCGCTCAATTGGTTGCACATCGTTTCAGCCATCGGTGCTACAGATATGCAGTCGGGACGGATAAGGTCCAACCGTAAGTTCCAGCCTCCAAGGGCGACGGCGGCGGCAACGCCATGACTTCGTATGCGGTGGTTCACAAGTACAAAGAACGTGATGACAGGACGCAGTGCATTACGGGGAAAAGTTGCACTCTATCTTGGAAACTGCCCGCAAGCGTTGAAACATTCTTGTAGTGTGCACGCTTAACGCAAGCATCTGATTTATACATATAAACTAAAATTTCATTGAAATAATTTTTAAAGTAGCGGGTGGTCCGCCGATCCCCTACAAAAAGTACTGAATATGCGTGAATCCCACAGGCGCCCCAAGTGTGGTCTGAAGGGCTTGAAGTGGGGGGTCCGGACCACCGGAGTGCAGAGTTCAGTAGCGACCCTGGCAAGGCAAGCTCTAGCATGCTGCAGCATGTATGTACGGTACATGTAGGCTATCATGCGAAGGTAGTCCAGCAATGCGCGGCAATTAGTTACAGACCTTCCGGGCAACATGTGCTAGCTTGCTAGCTTTCTTACCTACCTACACCATCTGTGTACACACACTTACCGTACGTACTCAGCGGCGCAATCAATAAACCACGGCCAATCAATTGGACTCAAACATAATAGCAGCGTTTAGGCCGCGTAAGCGACAGACGACAATGGAACCATGTCAATATGGGCGGATATAATATGCCGCAATGGTTCCTTATATCGCGCGCGTATATCCACGTGGTACGGTCAAACAAGTGCTTACATAAGTCTTCCCGCCAAATTGACGTCAGACAGCAGAGAAAGTTGGAACATCGAGATAGCGGATTAAACTGTAGGCTATGAGAATTTTGAATACAATAATAAAACAGATATTTATCACAGTGCTTTGATCATGGTTGTTCACTATTCGGCCTGCACAAAAGACTTGATGCAGCAGTTTCCACAAGTTTTCACTTGCAAACCGCAGCAAAAGCTAGATTAACCTGGAAAGAATAAATCGGTCAAACTAAGGGTAAAGGGAAATCGCGCCATTAGTCTAGACCAACTACTAATAAATTCAATGTACTATCTATTTGGTACCAAGTTTTTACTACTTTTTCTTTTTTAAGAGCATGTACTACAAATTTACTGCAAACTGTCAGAATCTAAAATACCTCTTGATCACGTGCTAAGAAATCGTAAACATTTCAACGGCAGCTCTAGCCCATTCTGTACTACAGACCTTCCCACAGTCCTGACTGACGCGTGCACGTAGCCCGTATGTCACGTTTCATTCATCGGATGCACACGTGCCGACGCATCAAACACTACATCAAACGGCATTTCTTCAGCCCGCGCCGCGCCACCGGGTGGTCGGTCACTACGGGCCGGACATGCAAGCAATGTACCGCCTCCCTGCTTGAGCCTGCTTATTATTAACTACGGACTGTATACAAACATTCAAAATCAACTATGCCATCAGTCGATTTAAACAGAACTGCTCAAATTCCTACTAAAACAGCATTTGCATCATTGCACGGCAGTGCAAATGCGTCAGATTTGCACCTGAGAGTCAGCCGTCGCTCCGATTCGTGCATATCTTATCTGAGCAACGTGCCACAGTAAACTGCTTCTAGGCCTACTGAAAGCTGCAGCCAGACGCCAATTACTACCGTGTAATCCGAGAGACAGACTAAACCACCCAGACACGAGACACGAAACTCAGCACGCCCGTTTGACGTGACACTTGCTGAAGAACGTCGGACCTAGGTCCCAAGTGTCTGAGACACTTCGGACCTGAGCCATGTGACTTGCAGTTGGATGCAAACTGCCAACCTCTTATAAGCTATGCACTATGCCGGGCTGTGCAAATATAGTTGCTATTATGTGATATGCTGTGGTAGTTTTACGTAGAGATTGTTGAAAACTTTAGGTTGCATTATTGTTCCACTTTAGGGTATGTTCCGTAAAGTGGATCAAATTAGTAGCTCGAAATTTTTTTTAGTAATTAGTGGTAATTAACTAGCAGATTATTTACTCTCAACACCATACATTTGTAACACATACCTAATGTAAGTGAGTGACAATGCAACATAACTACTAGGAAAAAGACGCATGGTTTCTTAGGCCTAAGTGTTCCACTTTCGGGAGTTTAACCTATACAGCCGTTATTCTCCAAAACGTGTTGCTAGTAACAGAAAAATATATACCGAAAATAGGTCCGAACTCCGAAGTGTCCGGACACTTCGGACCTAAAAGTTAGGTCCGAAGTGACTGCATCACTACAGTGACAGATCGGTCTTAGGTCCCAACTGTCTTAGGTCCGAAGTGTCCGGTTACCTCACCTGCACGGCGCTGTTGAGGAAGCAGTTGTTCTCGCCGCGACTGTTGCGCAGACCTTTCGGCGTCTCCATGTCCATGTAGGTGGGCTCGTGCTGCAGCGCCGCCGGTCGTAAGGGGTGGTCCACGGTTGCCATGGTAACCGAGCGTCGCTGTGACGTCACAGCATCGTAACCGGATCCGGAAACAGTGGCGTCGTGGGCGGCCGGCGAGCGTGAGCGTGCGCGCACGCTGATGACGAGCGGTGCGCCGGCGCGACGTCGGTTAGCGGCGGACG
>Ga0209454_1001008_pt1 | contig 16535 bp, 6 predicted proteins | sample WorMetHERISLAND1_2_FD_187400 | JGI IMG/M metagenome (GOLD analysis project Ga0209454, IMG submission 187400) | Marine gutless worms symbiont microbial communities from Max Planck institute for Marine Microbiology, Germany - Olavius geniculatus... | ecosystem: Host-associated > Annelida >...
CTCTCATACATACAGCGAGCAGTCTTACACGCTTGCTGACAGTGACGTATTCAGGCAGCCTTTACGCCCTATGGGTTTTTTGAAAGTGAAAAAATAACGAAATAAGTGGGAAAGAAAAAAATAATGGGACTGGGACTGGGAGTAAGCCTGCAGGCTTACGTAAAATATGTTTGCTAACACTCACCACTGAAACATATCTTGCAACTTTTCGGCGTAAAATGAAAAAAAACGTTTCTTGCGACGTTGTCAATATCAGGTAACTTTTCCGTCAAGTTGCTATTTTGTTTTATTGCTTTGTTTTGCTGTTTTAAAATTTTAGTTTTTTAGACTATTTTGTGTACGTTTAAACGTGGCTTATAGCAACGTGTCATGCACTGATATAATAGGCTTATTTAGGTTATGTTAAATGATTTACATGTAGATCCTACATCGTTATGATATGATCTGATAGGCCTATGTTTCGCTAGAGCCGCTTCCCACACTAATCTGAATACGCCGGCGTTGGCTGCAGCAGGCCACGTGCACAGGTAATGATTGTTTATTATTGTTACCTGGGCAGGTAGATAGACAGATGCAGGCTGCATGCGTGACTGCCTGCTGAGCCTCAACGCTCATTGCTTGCCCAGCCTATTGGCTGCTGCTGGCTGCGGAGCTAGGCCTCCACGTCGCATACCACATACAGACAGGCACGCGTTTAAACGTCAAACCGCCGTGTGAACGTCTAGTTTTTGTTTATTTGTTTAATTAGCGTAAAATCGCACACCAAGTACGCACTAAAATAGATAAAAAGCCACTGCACGTAGATGACTGTCAGTTTGCAGGCTGAGTATTGAACGAAAGTAATAAGCGGCGGTGATGGACGAGGATAGAAATACAAAGGCGATTTACGCCTAGCGACTCAAGCCCATTGGCAACTGCCTGCATGCTACAGTTCTCGTGAACTCCAGCAATCTTTGTGTGATAGCACCATAAGCAGTCATTGTGTATGCAATAAGCTAGCGATTGTTAAATTTGTATTCTGTTGTTTTTAATTTCATGTGTGCTTTTGTACGATACAATTTTAATGACTCAGTCTGGCCATCCTTTCGTGGGTAGGCGCAGCGAGTTCTAGCGAACGATTAGCGTGGCCATGCCTATAATTATTATCATGCTGAGTGCTCTGCGCTAGTGAAACAGGCACACCGCGCGATGCACTAGCCCCGTATCTACGGTCTGGCAGTGTAAACTGGCAGGGATGTGCACGAGACTTTGTAAGCCGAGACCGAGACGAGACGTTAATACGTCTCGAGACGGTCTTAATACGATAGACGGAGATTTTTCCCTTCTCCCTAGACGCTTTAACCCTGACCGTTTTCTCTGGGACATTTCTCCTGCCCGAACATCGAGACGTCCAGAACGAGACCACATCCACCAAATGCGTAATGATTCATTAAACGTTTGGTGAATTCGCCGTCCCGCAGTTACCTCACTATGCGCTGGGCGGCGGGGCCGAGCTGAAGCAAAGCAGCGAGCGAGATTGACCATGGAGTCGCCGTCTCTCTCTCTCTCTCTCTGGCTTGCTCTGTGTCGGTCGACGGCGGCGGCTGCAGAAGCGAGGCGTCGTCGGCGCCGTGCAACGATGCATGACGACCACTACCAACACCACGGCGTGGTGTCGTGAGAGAGACCCCGAGCGTTGTGACAGCGGCCAACCAGCGGGCGGGCGCCGAGTGGGGCCACAGTGAGCACGGCCCGTCAGTCGACCAGCCGGCCTGGTGGACGACGTCCCACCGTATAGAGGAGTCTACAGTTTTCGTGCTTTCGTGCCTCCAAGTCGATTGGCGACGAACGTCGAGTAGAGTAGCGGGTAAAGTTGCAGATAGTTACGATTGTTACAAGAACGATACGCGCTATAATACGCAAGGTTTACTGTGTTAAAGTTAGTACTAGATACCCCATAGCTGGAGTGGAGAAACGAGTACGCAATACGAGCTTATACCACTCCAGATAGTGTGTTATCGTACTTAAACCAAGTTCAGATCGCATAAACTACTTCGTCGTTTGCTTTATGACGCAACACTGTAGCCGAAAATTGCGAAAATGGTAGCAGTGCAATCTAACTGAGGTTTAAGTACCGATATAGAAGTAGGACGTGACGTGTGGTGATACATTCGAGAGGCGGGCAATGGCAATGCGCCCATATTCACTCCATCTACGTCTATACGTCTAGCGTTATAGGCTTAGAATAGTGGTAGCGGTTAGGGTTAAAGTTCGATATAGGTAGGCCCACTAAAAACGTAACACAGCTGAGTTATGTGTTTATAATCCAGAGGTTCAATAATCCAGAGATGTATACTGCAGTATGCTTTTTTGTTTTTTACTCATCATCATCATCTCTTTTTTTAACATAACAGATGACTAAACGCAACCATACAAAGCATACTGAATAACATGAAACTGACAAATGTCGTCGAATAAAACTTTGCCCAAATCGTTACTTCTGTAGTGTGACTATTAGACGAAAGGTGCTGACAAAGAGCACTAAACTAATAAATGTTTTTGAATAACATTCTATTTATGTAATTTCTACTATCAGTCTTGACAGTTAATAAGAAAGAATGACTCCGTGGTCGGAGATTGTAAGTTCGATCAGTTACCTAATAGAATTAATCTAAACTAAAAACTAATAAAACTCAGCGCACTTACAGTCTTATTAACTCGAATACGAACAATAGTTAAGAGAGAATGTGGAGATTGAGCAAAGGTCTGTTAAGTGTATATTGAAGAATTTGAAAAACTTTTGGACTGCCGAACCTTCCAATTTATCGACTGCCCCACACATCTGACCGCGCGTACGTAGCGCAGCGTCGTTCTTGTAGCAGTAATCCATCACTGATCTGCAACTTTACCTAGCAGGTACTGTAACTACCGCAACGAACCGTCTCTGTCCCTGAAAGGTTAGCAGATCTCTGGGCCTCGAACGATCGGTATCTTGAGCGATGTTGACTGACGGCTGATCGATCGAACGTCGAACCCTACAGCGATATAGAGCTTCAAACTTTTTACCCAGCGATGTCAGTATCTTCGTTCCGCGTCAGCGAGGTTCGCAACCAGCAGCAGCAGTACCGCTACGGTGTCAACTCTGTGGCCTCTTTGCAGGTGAAGGGCGCTGGACCGGGTGGTGCTGGTGTTCTACCTCGTGGATCGTCAGTGAGGGCGGAAGCTCTGTCGCCTAGCGGTCGTCGTCTGCCGGTAGACGTCGTCGAAAAGCCGGACGGAACGTACAGCGCCAACTTCACGCCCACTGAATCTGGTTCGTACATTCTCTCTTTATAGTACTTGTTAGTGGTTTGGCGTCGCTGTAGTGGTTAGGACGCGTCGTTGGTCTCAATCAACTAAGTTTCTGCACGCCTAGCTGGTCTAAAAAGAGGAATGGATTTAGCTGACTACGCGAAATCTTTTTGAATAATTATATTTACCCTGCGCGCGCACGGTCCGTATGCAGTCACAAAGTGTTATTTACCATGCGCAAATCGCACACGTTGCGATGGCATATTTTTAATAAACTTCTTTTGCAGCATCAAGCAGAAAAATGCAGTTTAACATTATAGCCGATTGGCAATAAACAACCGCAGTTTAACCAAAGAGTGTGTACGTTAAATAACTTGTTCGCTCACTTAGGGTTAATGGGACGGCTTGCCATGGGTGGTAGGCCCCTAGCTGATTTTCAGTTTCGAATCAAAATTTTTAGACCCCTGATGTCAACCTTCACTACGAAAAACCCGCCGCCCAAGGAACCAACCACGGTGTCCGTTCTTAGATGACGTAATGCCACCCAAGATGTCATCCGATATCCACTTCAGAAGTTAATCGCGATCTCAACGGACAGACTGTATACAGTATGCTGTAGCGCGCACGGTCTATAACACCATGCAATCTTTTTTTCCTCTGTCCAGGTTACAGCTTGCATGAGCGAATCTCTGCGGAACTGTATGACAATCACCAGGTCAACTCAGCCTTCCATACCTTCGGGGAACCTGTATCGGGTCACTTAATCGTCAAGTTGGGTGGCAGCTTGTCGTAGCAGGGCAGGTGACTCTGGTAAATCGGTGACTCCATAGCGTGTTTGTGAAAAGCTATGCGTGCTGTTTCACGCTTTCATTCATCGTGCCTGCATCAAACGTGTGTATGACATTTCTCCCTGGCATGTTTTTTGGTCACAGTCCTGACGCTTTTCCATCTACTTCTTGGACCAATGTGGCATCGAAATATGTCGAACCGTTTTAGCATGGCGCACGAATGTGACAAACAACGATAGACATCCCACGTTATGCAAGAATGTGTAAGAATAGGCGAAATCGTTTGCTCTGCAAGACTCGATTTCGTCAAATAATACGGCACAGCAAGGTTAGCTTATATAGGCTTAATATTACGCTGCCTGAGGGAAGAAATAAATACTGTATATCTTAACGCAAAATACCTGCACGCAATTGGTCCAAATCGCGTCACGTGACAGTCACAAATACATACTATGCGCCAACCGCTTAGCCAACCAGTCAATAGTTATCTCAATATTGCCTTTGAGGCACTGTTGAGGTAATTATTGACTGGTGACGCCTCATTAATATTTAAGATGTTTATGACCACTCCGACGACAAGCGGCTGGCTGGATATATTGTGGCTAAACAATATGTCGTAGTGTCGTGTGTGCATATTTTGTGGCTAAACCGTACGTCGTACGTTATTAGCAGACGATCATGTTGCTTGTTTACTTCATTCGAATGGACCGTAAAATACTAAAATACACTAATTTTGCGTTGAAGTATAACCAAACAAATAGCAACTGGCGTCATCGATCATTATTAGAAATGTTTCCCCTCAGTTCGTAAAATATTGCACTCGGTCTTCGAACTCGGACAATATTTTACGAACTTCGGGGAAAAAATTTCCAGTAATGACCTCGACGCCAATGACTATTTGTATAATATAGCGACACTCGAAGCAGACATATTTGCTTTTTCAGCTACGTTTTTAAAACTTTTTTCACTGCAGATCTTACCGATGTTACAAGTAGGAAGTTATGATACACGTAAATAATTATAAGTAAGTAAGTAAAACGTAAATTAGTATTGGGCATTGATGTAAAAAAAAACTCCAGCGCTGAAATGTAGGCTTACGTCACATGTGACACGGTGGTCTACACGGAAACACGCGATTGCATAACATGAGTGGAATTGTGCCAGCAGGCAAGACGCCACCGATCGGTTTATTGATTGAATAATTCACTTGCCTATCAAAAGGCAATACTGTGTATAGGCCTATAGCTTATACATAGTACATACACCCAGTGTCCGAGGTGAAATGGCCCACTTTATATTTTCCACCACGTAGCTTTACTGTGACGCATTGCGGCACATTTTAAACTAAACATTACTTGCTGGAACGTTAACTATTTATCTATTGGAAGCCTTTGTGCATAAATTTCAGAATTATCTCCTTCGCCGTGGAAACCAAAAGTCTCTTTCTCACCCGGGCTTGGATGGGTACCTGATTGCGACGGACAGACAAACAGACAGACGGACAGAATTACCATAGCCAATACGCGCTATTGCATTACATGCTGTCACACGTAAGAACTTGTAGAAAACTTGCATGACCGAGTCGCATTGTAAGGTTGAGCACAAGTGCTATTCTACTGCAGTACGACCAAACGTTCTCCTGTATTACGGTTGTATAATATTGGGGTTGTGCGAACTAAAGCATGCCACCGACACTCACGGCTCATCGTTCTTTATGAAGGGGGTATTACCCAAACCCTCCGTTTGTTTGTTAGCATAATTACGCAGAATGTTACTGACGGATTTGGCTGAAATTTTCAGGAGAGATTAGACTTGGCCTAACTCCATCTGGATGTTTGCGTTATTGTTAAAGCCCAAATTCCAATACGCCGACTTTCATCGAAACGTCCTCGCGGGAAAAGTCGCTGACACATATCGTGAAAGACGCTGACTCAAACGGTGGCAAATCATGAAATCATGAAGTTCCGGTGAAAGTCGCCGACACAAATCATAAAGTCGCGAACACAAACCATCTCGACATGTCCAGTTGTTTGCGACAAAGACCAGTGACCAGAACCTTATAATGGCGTCGTCACCCGGCGAATACAACGGGAAAACTGTCACAGAGTTGGGGGCGGCTTACATTCTCCAAGTGCCCTTCTAGTTTTAGCAACGCGACTATTTCGTGAGCTCCGTTGCATTGTAACTCTATAATACGGCGGCATGACGACATTACTGCGGCGAACGGCAGTTCCAGCCAGTGAATGGCATCTTAATAGACTTGAGTTATTTCTCACGTATACATTTATACGCGCCCCAAGTTTATGCTGACTATCACTCACTCGATACTCTGGGAAAGGCGGGGAGAGGAGGAGGGCGGGCACCGCTATGAGGGAAAGGGACGTGCAATAACAAGTAAAAACCGGGGTCCAGGCAATTTTTAATGATTAGAGGCTCTTGCGAGCTCCAGAGGACTGTGGCGGAGCGACACAAAAAAGCAAAGAATACGTGTCTACTTACTAAAAAACTAACGACAAAGTGCGTAAACGTTGTGCACGCATAGTTTTCCACAGCAGGACAGGCAACCTAAGAACACAAAAAGCATGAAAACTCGACGGCTCCAGGGAGCGGGGGTTAGCCCTAAACTTTACTTGGATACTTGCAGCACTTTCCTAGGGTCCATGCTGTTGGGAAAGAGGTTCGCTGTCTTCGAGCTTCGAGCTTCGGCCGTTAGCCTATCACCTCGCAAATGGGGACCCCTAAATTACTGTTGAACCATAGCCCATCAGACTCGTACTACGCCACTGACTGGGGCCGGGCCCATTACTTTTGAACCAGAAGCAAAGCATCAGGGACGCCAAGCAAGAAATGGAGTTTAGGGAATATTTCCGGCGGGGTCACGAGTTTTCATCCCCAGCAGTTGAAGTAGGCCTATACTGCTGCAGCCTTTTGCGAATGCAAAGCGATTTGATGGACAAATTAATTGATCTAAAACTCGACATAAAGCGTGATTTTAAACGCTAACTTCAACTATCGACTTCCGATTATTCTGGTCTTCATTAGAAACGTTAATTTTGCTGCACGGATATCCCCAGAGGGCCCCATCTTTATGTCTTACCCCTCGACGCCTAATGCGCCTCGTCTTTTGTCTCAACCGTGAACGTTTTTGCATTAGATCATATACTTCAAAAAGCTCCCGTTTTGAAAAGTGTTATAAAACTTGCGTTACGCTGCCTCAGACGTCCGAGTCAACTGGGAAATGAGATATTTCCCGAAGGCCGGGGTTGATCCTTCCTTACTCGCCCCTTGATTCTTCCGGCATGCACCCGGAATTTTAACAGATCCATGCCAAGAATAGACAGTTGGACACGCTTATGGTACCAACCCCTTTCCCCACGAAAATTTAGCGTGTTGGAGCGCTCAGTGAACGTGAGCTGTTTCTGCGTTTAAACGTCACTCATCTTGCACTCGTAGGCCTCCTAATGTTTCCGCAGTTTTCGGCTGCGATCGTGCGTCGAAAAGCAAACGACGGTGCAGTCTATGCGATCTGAGCGTGGTTTGAGTACGATACTGCACTGTCTGGAGTGGTAAAGCTCGTACTGCGTACTTGCTTATTCACCCTAGCTGCAGTGCTGTGAGTAATATACAGAAGTCCATATCGGCTCCCAGTAATTCGTGTGTGGCGCCCCCTATCGTCGACATGATTGTCGTCACGCAGGCGCAGAAATGATAACAAAATAATAAGTCGGCATCATAAACACATCGTTCAGGCTCAGGCTAGGGCTGGGCATTATGGCCGTGGTCACTCGAGCGAGACCGTAAAACATCGTTCAGTCTGCAATGAATGGTCCCCCGTGCGTCATTGTAATCTAGCACAGCGCACTACGCACACGCATAGGTCTACGCTCCACTTTCTACCCGGACTTGTTGCCGATTGGTTGTACAACAAGTCAGTGCTTAATTTGTAGAAAAAACTGGCGGTACTGTCAATCGAGGTGCCGAGATCCAATCGAGCGGAAGGCAATGAGGATGGAACATCATTTTCTTCAGTTGAATACGGAGTCTATGGGAGCTTCCCCAAAGGGGTTCGGGACGGAGCCTTCTTCGGAAAGAAATTTTGGTCCATTTTGAGCTTGAAAATTAAACGCAAAAAGAACTGCCGGTACGGCGTACCGTCGCCGAAATAAGTGCCGGTACGTCGTACCGGGCAGCACCGGCAGAAATTGAGCGCTGAGACGAGTTACAGAGCAAGCCCTAAAACGAAATGACAAATCGTAGGCCTACCTCAGTCGACAGCATCTTGGCTTGTCGAGATATTGTGCAGCTTGTTCTGTGACTTGTTCTCAAACAAGTCAACAAGAAATCAAAGTAGGCTTAGTGGAGTTTGAGCAAAATATGCTGAGTCGTAGTATGCAAGAAAAAGGCCAAGGTCTGTGTGTATATACGAAAGGATGACGTGTATTTTTGATTGTAGGCCTAAATATCTGTATAGGGCTCACCTGTGTTGGCTACTAATAATGCAAACAGCTCACAGTTTAGGCCTAACCGTGAATGAAATGCAGCTTACGAAATAAACAAGAAGAGGCGTTGCGTCAATTTGTTCAAGGCTATAAGGCTTGCGCGTATGGGCCTAAATAAAACAAAACGCATTTACTTCGTTTTTTTTTATTTTATAATTTTTTACTATCTGCCTGACGTCTCTCTCTCTCTCTCTGTCACATTGGTGCACACTGCTCAAACCGTTTGACATTTGGCACGTACATTTGCGAGGTCCAATGTAACATAATGTTGAAAAAGCGAAATCGTTTCTGATCCCATAGGGGAAAAGGAGACTTGGGCGATTAAACCTTCGGCCGAAACATGCTGTTGCTTCCGACTTACGAAAAAAGATGATTTATGTTTAACCGAGTGGCAGCATCGACCAGCGATTCCGCCTTTTACCGTATAACTTTGGTCTTTTTATGTCAGGTGACTGGGAGATATGGATAATGCACGGTCAGCAGCACATACAAGGCAGTCCGTTCAGTGTACGAGTGTTCGAACCAGCGCCACCTAGCGTACGGGTCTACGGACTTGAAGATCAGAAAATGGTCGGACGTCTCGCCAACTTCTCCAGTAAGCTGTGCACCACATTCGCATGCACGGATACGCGCATTCTTATTCGTTGAAAAGTGATACAATCAACGCAAAGTTGCAGCGTATATAAACTGGGGAAAAAGTTTCGTTCTACTGACTACCGTCCACGAAACAAAAAGATGCAAGCATAAAAAGTGATAAAGGCAGCACAAATAACTATCATGGTAGTTTATTTCGTTAATATGTTTGATACTTGTCATTTTTTCTGTCGTTTTGTGACCGCTATTAAGTAGGCCTACAAGATAGCTGGGCCTCTCGAGTATAATTTCTCGTTCTTATTTAAGGGTCGTACTAATTTTTTCGCTTATTTTGTGTGCGGCCGTTGCTATAAAATACATGCACGTGCAACGATTAGGCTTATCAGTACTATGTAGTTTTTATACCGGTACGAATTATTTTTTCTTCATGTCTGAGTCGACGTTCGCTGCTACTGTTGCCGTGGCAGCAGCGGCAGAGAATAAAATCGCAAAAAATATATTCGATCAGAGTTTATTGTGTAAATGTACGAGTGAGTGAGTGTTTGTGCAAGTACATAAAAGTTGATAAACAAAAAACGAACATATAATACACGAAACGGTTGGCTCAGTGCCGACACTCTGTGCGGCCGTCCGTCAATTGCTGCACTGCGCAACCGCAACCATAACCTTAACCCTGATTCTGAGCTTTGACCTTTGTGACAGAAAAATTGCATGCCGGTTAATCACGGGAAACGTTTAAGGTTCACACTTATTTTGTTTTTGCACTGTTCTGTATGGTTTTCGAGTTATGAGCTTGTACGGGACGAACCATAGATGTAAAAAACATTTTGAATGTTTTTTTATAAAAGTTTAAAAAACATGTTTTAAATGTTTTTTAATGTTTTATTTTGTTAGGTGTTTTTATTTTTTTAAAATGTTTTTGTGTTTTTCAATGTTGTGTTTTTTTTGTTCTTGTTAAAACATAAACATACAACGCATTATTTACATTTTTGTACTACCAACATTGATTTGGTGAATAAAAGTTGTGTAAAAGTTTTTAAAAACATGTTTTTATGTTTTTTATCTGCAAATCAATGTTTTTAACATCTATGGGACGAACGGACAGACGGACGGACAGACAAGATGTGTAATGCGGTGTATTGGGACGTAGGATTAATTACAGTATATTTTCCTGTTTCCGTTAGAACACTGGTCGATGAGTGCTTTTTACTCTTTGCTATCACCAGCCAGCTGACATCCGTCGCTTGTAACGTGTCTACCATGTCTTCTCAAATTTGTTTTCCTCACTTTTTTGGAATCCACTGTACTGCTGCTCTGATCGCTGAATTTGGCGGTCATTCATACTTCACAATGAGGTTCATACGATGGGTTTTTAAGTGAAAATGGAAAATTCTTTGAGTGAACACGCATAATATGGCATAACTTCATACCAAACTTGAGAATAATTAAATAAAACTTTGTAATTGGGCGTAGATTTGAACGCCGAACATGCGTGTAAAATATGGCTTTAAACATTTTAGTTTTTGAAAAATAAAGTTCAAAAAACTTAAGGGGCTTAAATTTTATGACTCAAACTGTAGTCCTGACGTATACGAGTAATCAACAAAGCGTCTTAGTCTTCTGTGCACTGTATCATGCCGATTCTCCAGTGTCGTTTTGTTGTCATAACTCGTCATTGGCCCCACGTGAAAATTTAATTTTACTTAATGTTCGTGTTGTCAGTTGAGACTCAGGGTTCTGGCAGCGCCGGCAGTGATAAGCTAACGGTGGACGTAAGCCTGAACGGTCGCTCGGTGCCTGCCAAGATTGTACCGGACGGCGACAACCGCTACCACGTCAGCTTTGTACCCATCGGCAGCGGCGTTTACACCGTCAGAGTTCACTACGCCGGCGTCGAGGTCACAGGTATGGTACGACGATTCCTTTTTTTCCATTGTACAGCGCTGAAAGCATTCGGCGAATTTTGACAGTAAACAAGAAACCCAGCTGTCGCTAGGGAAGACGCGCCACGGCCTATACAGTTCCAGTTGCAGTACTGATCTTCAAGGTCATTCAAGGTCGATGCTTTTTATCTCATTTAAAAAATCGTGTGCGAATTTCTATTAGTGATCAGTGGTAACCTAGGTTTTATCTCGCAGCGTTTAGTATAGCTGTACAGTAGCGTGTCGAAAATCAGAAATTGGCCCTTGACATTGTCATTCTATCACGATCATCATCGTCACGCAGATTAACAGCAATACAATAAGATTGCTTTAAAATGGACTAGTATAAAAGTTAGTGAAAACACAATAAAACTGTGTTTTAAAATTGTTCGAAGTTGCGTCGTTAGTAGCAGATCTCAGTAATCAGGAATTTGGTCCCACGTTTGTGACCTAATTATGACTGATAAATCAAAGATCGTGCGTACGTGTACGCTAAAAATAAAATGTAGTAAGTTATTTACACATAATTTAACAAAATAGAGTATTTACGATGCATGCATTGCATTTGAGTGTATGTATCGTATGCATTCTATCGTAAACCACGCTTAGCTTGCAGTTGCGCTGGTACTTTGTTCGCATTTTTGCGGCTGCAATCGTGCGCCATAAAGCAAACGGCGGTGTAGTTTGTGCGATCCGATCGCGGTTTAAGTATGATACCGCATTGTCTGGAGTGGTATAAGGTTAAGCTCATACTGCGTAGACTGTATTTGCTTAACCACTCCAGCAGCGCGGTCGGCCTATCTAGTCGTACCACTGCACAGTGGCGTAGCCAGAAATTTCAATTGGGGGACTCGTCTCCTTCCCCTCCCCTCCCCTTTCTCTTTTTGTCCCTTTTTTCCGCCTCCCTTTTACTTCTTTCCTGCCTTTTCTGCCTTCCCTTGTTTCTTTCCCCTTTCTTTTTTTATAAGTAGGACCCCCTAAAATTTAGCTATAGGGTCTGGGGAAGCGCTGTGAGCTCCCCCAGCGGGGTCTAGGGCAGAGCCGCAGCCGAAATCGAATCTGGTGATTTTAGCTTTAAAAGATGAGATCTGGTGGCAACAATTTCAATTATTTTCCCGAAAATAAACCGACCAAATTGGCAAATTTTGTGCAGTTTTTACGTAGAATTATGTTTTGTCTGGAGGATTGGGGGCTTGGGCCCCCTGGCCCCTCTTTGCTACGCCACTGCTACTGCAGGTAGACATAATGCTAGAGATGTTGTGTCTGATATGTAGGTTCTCCGTACACGATGGAGATCGTGGACCCGGCTGACGTGGATGCGTCCGGTGAAGGACTGGAATCGGCTGAAGTCAATCGACGCGCTTCGTTCAACGTCGACATCGGCCGCAACGGATCCGCGCGAGACCTCAAAGTTCACATCAGATGTACGCTTAGAAGCTTAATGTTTGCTTTTTTTATTCACTGCTCGTCATTCGTCGTCATTATCAGCCGGGGTTTACAACCCCTCAGTGAAGATACATACAAATTTCGTAACACAAGTTTTTAGCTTGGTCAAACGAAATCTCTTTTGGCACTGTTACGTTATTATAAACGTTATTATTTTGTGACCTACTTAAAAGTTAAAAGTTAGTCCTGCTGCTGTCCTCACTACAGTGACTGAAATGTTGTATCTGTCCATAATCGCACTCCAGTGAAGCGTAAGTATAGTCAAAAACTTTCGGGGATACTTTTTTGGTCGCATAGGGTTAGCTTATCTCCACAGAGCACGCCTTCTCTTTTTGTGAGTTAAAAAATTTACTAAGAAATTGCAGATGCATTAGATGCCGTGTTAGAACCGGTAAGTTGTGTGTTTTGTCACTCTTGTGATAAAACAATTGAATTTATTTATTGGCCAGGTATGCTATAATGGACAGGTGTAAGGTGTTATATTGCTATGTTGACAGCTCCTCGTAACGCCGAGGTACCTGTTCACCTGTACGAAGGTCGCGGCGGCAACGTTACAGCCGAATTTGTACCCAGCGAAGTCGGTGAGTTCTGCACCTGTCATAACACAGTATCATCATGATGGTTATACTCCATGAGCCAAGAAAATGGGACGTCAAATTTTTTTGAGATATAACCTTGCCAAATATCAATCAACTGATTCTCAAAATGTCCATCTACACAAACTGATGCAACGTGCGCTATATTTTACTGACATTTGTACTTCATGCGGTAGTGTAGCGACATAGTTTAACTGTGGTTACTGAAGACTTATTGAACGTATGTAAGCTGCTGCACTTGTTTGTTATTAGATTGGAAATGAAAGAGGTGGTATTATAGTGGAGAAACTTTAAATAGGTATAAAACTTTTTAAGCCTTAGTCAAAGGTTTACACCAAACGCCATCTGGACTATTCTACGATCAATATTTCAGCTAAAACTCTACTACACTCTGTTTCATAAAAACCGACCCTGAAACTGCTTGATATAACTTCAAGAAAACGGCTTTAATATTTTTCTTGTTTTTGAGCTTTATTAAAATCGGTTGAAAATGTGGGAGCAGTGGGGGGTCGAAATTTTGGCCTTCCCATTGACTTGACACATCGCGTATACAACAGCTTGTTGCTACCGCACAAGCCATGATCGATATTCAACAATTGATAACTTCGTTAAAAATAATTAAAATAATTGCAGCTGGTACTCGGCCCATACCAAACTTTTCAAGCACAATGAATCCGCAACTGAATGGCAGTGCACTGTGTGAAAAATCATTTTAGGCGAACTTATTTTGATAAATTTATGCCGACCTGCCTTAGGGGTCCGGTTTTTTATGAAACACAGTGTATTTCGACTAGTTGACGGACTTGTTGCCCAATAAGTCATACAACGAGCTGAAAGCTGTAGGCTACACCATCTTGTCATGTGGATCATTTTGTTGTGGGCCGGCGATTTTATGTGCACGTAGAATTGATCGCAAATTTGCTGTGGACTTTTGACTTGTTCATTGAACTACAATTTAATGTAAATTAAATCTGAGTTAATAAAGTTTGGCTTGCCTCTGTCTGCAGGCGAGCACGTGATCGAAGTGCTGTATCTTCAGAAGCCTATCGCCGGTAGTCCGTATCATTGCCAGGTGTTTGACTGGGCCAAGATCAACGTCAGTAAACTACCACACAACAGCGTCACCGACCGCCTCATCGACTTCGACAGTAAGCTGTGCAACACACTCCAGACTTTAACCAGTAGATCAATTAGCGATCATCGTGTGGACGAAATAGAGCTATATTGATTATATAAATGCAGGAATAAAATTTGATAAGGGGTCTGTCTATAAGTGAAAGCATACGAAGAAGTCTTTAAATTTTGGTAACATGGGAAGTGGAGATGGTGTTAAAAAAATTTTGAAACGAGACAGAGATGACTTGTGTACCGTACGCGGGAGAGTGGAATGATGGGTGAATGTTCTCTGTAGCGGCATCTCTGGACAAATGCAATTTTAGTTACACAAGACAGGACCTATAGGATCGTCATAGGTAGAATTGCGTGATATGCGACACGAGCCTGTGACATGACGCGTTCGTGTTCGTCTTCGAGCTGCGTGAGTGCAGTGGAGTCGCTGCAGAAAGGGTAACCAAGGAAATACAATTGCACTTCCAATTTCAGGCTGTCGGAAGATCGTTGGAAAATTATGTAGTCAGTAAATGTTTGTTCAAAAAATGCCAAATTTGGCGCTAAAACCCGTATTTATGGGAAATTTGAGGGCAAAAGTGAAATTTTGAGCACCCGGACGGAATTTGCAATGTCTGTCGAAAAATCGCAACGTCCTACCCTGCCTACTTTTGTAACCTACGACGGCGTCGCTGCGTGAGTGTGACAGTACAGTAAGTATTATGTAGGCCTATCTACACACTAGTACATTTATTTAGTTAGTTAATATTAAGATTGCTCACACATTACATAAGAACATAAAACTAGTCAAATGAAAAAAAATACAAAAAATACACATTAATACAAAGTACAGAGCGTGCTGTATGAGAAGTAATCTGCGCACATCGTCAGATTGCTTGACAAATGTCTAACGACAAAAAGTTATCATCAGTTATCGTTAAGTGTTGTTGAAACAGGCCGAACATTTAGTTGTACGCCTACGATGTGGTGGTATTTAGCGCTTACACATGACAGTCGTCACCACTGTTGTCATGAACTGTGAACGTGTTTCGTGACCTGCGAACACCGTCGTAAACATGAACAGCGTCACGTGGCGTGTGCTGGTTTATTAGTTTTTGGTCAGAATATATAATTATGATAAACATTGTAAAGAAGAAAAAACGTCGTAGACATAAACGAACTGGTGGCATATTATGAGTAAGTGCGCTGAAAATGCAGCTCGTAAAAATGCAGGACATAAAATTGCACAACAGGTACGTGTAAGGTATAGTATTAAAATATATTACATACAATGCAGTGTGCAATTTTTTTCAAAAAAACCCGTAAAATCAAGTAAAAAAGCAAATTATTTAGTATATTGTCATTACAGAATAATATGAAATGCTGGACCGGCAATAACTTGTGTTACTTTATAGTGTAGAGGCAATTAAATTAAACTGACTACAACAGCAAAAGTCATTGTGAGAACAAACCACATAAATCGCCTATGACTACTAAAAATGCAACATAAAAATAATTATAGTTTTATGTCAAGCATGAAATTTCCTGTCTTGCAAATTTGACGGCTCGTCATTTTTATGTTCATCATTTAAAGTCAACCCTTAAGGCGCGTACAGAGCGAGGTAACTGAACTGAATGTATTCGAACTAATCTAAACTGACATGGCTTAGACGAACTGACCAATGGTTAAGTAGTAATGTATTGCAGTAGGCACCGTCTAGCGACGTTGGTAGACTACGTGACTACGCTCACGTACGCATCAACCAGTGACCAACGGGCTTGCCCTGCTTGCTCATTGGTCAAAAACTAATCAGTCTCAGTTCAGTTCAGTTTAGTTGCGTTGCTCTATTCGCGCTCTTGTGCGTGTGTGCAGTTGACGCATCCCAGGCGGGGGCCGGTAGTCTGGAGATAATGGTGAACGACGGCGCCGTGCCGTGTCAAGTGCAAAACCTCGGAGGTCGTCAGTTCCGCGCGTCCTTCACTCCAATCGACGCTGTGCCGCACGTCGTTTGGATGAAATTCAACGGATTCGCCGTCCCAGGTCGACAGATGTTTTTTTTCAAAAAAACTGTGCAAAATTGTTTTGTCCGAACATCGTCAAATTTCTACCAACCTTGATAATTTTTGGCACACAGATAGCACGAAAAACAATTTTGTGTGCGACGCAAAAATGTTTCATAAATGTTTTTTTTGATGTAACACCTTCTTCCTGGCCATCTTTGTGCCAGAGAAAAATTATCATAGTTGGAAGACATTTGATAGAGTTCTGAGAAAAACAATTGTGATGCGCAGTTTTGGGACACAGTGTAGTTG
>Ga0209454_1001009_pt1 | contig 16533 bp, 12 predicted proteins | sample WorMetHERISLAND1_2_FD_187400 | JGI IMG/M metagenome (GOLD analysis project Ga0209454, IMG submission 187400) | Marine gutless worms symbiont microbial communities from Max Planck institute for Marine Microbiology, Germany - Olavius geniculatus... | ecosystem: Host-associated > Annelida >...
CTTCAGGGGGGCTTCGCCCCCCTCACCCCCGACCAGGGGCTCTGCCCCTGGACCCCGCTGGGGGCAAAGCCCCAGACCCCCGGTGTAGGCTCGCGCTCCGCGCGCTCGCCATGGCCCCCCTTTGCCAAATCCTAAATACGCCACTGTTTGTGTCCATCCTATCCTCAGAATCTTTCGGTAGCATTTTCTCTCAAAGGACAGGATTCGGCTTTCGCAGCGTTTTGTAACTGTCCGTGTCTACAGTACGGTATGCGGAAATGCACAACACCTCTCTACAAAAACTTCAGTATTTTCACAACGGCGTAATAGTTTTCTGTACAACTTTGTGAGCGATTATTAAGAATATACAGGGTGGACCACCCTGTAAGTTGCTACACGCAAAACGCGTGTTGCACACAATCAAACAAAATGTATTTAAAAACTCGTCTATTAGGCCTGAAAACTTTTGTTCCATTTTTTTGTTAAATTCTTGTTTGCACAATAATAACACCGATGTTACATACGGCTTGTCTCTGTATCATGATGATTGTGTGTACTGTGTAGAGATGATATCCGGGGATTACAACGTCAGCACACGCTGGATGATTACCTCGCTGGATAACGTTACCGTCGCACCTGCTGAAAACTCATCACGTGACGTATTCGACCGCTACACCTGGACGCAGTTCCTTCAGGTCTGCTATTCTCATAATTACTACACTGGTTGCGATTTTTTTTCGTCACGAAACAGTTTTATAATTCTTCACTGTCTCAGATCCTTTGTTATCTCGGCCAAGTGAAACGAAGTTTATGTTTTTTTGGATAGGCCTATGTCTGTTTGTCAGTTAGATCAAACAACAAGCGCCAAAATAATTTGGCAAAAGCGGAGTCGCTTATCATTTGTATTCGCTAGGTGGCAGCATAGACGGTTTGGCTGCAGTTTGCAATTGCATGTTTTGACTGAGGATCTGATCCCGAAAATTTTTCCTTTTCATGACGCAGTGTATCATTGGACCCAGGCTACAAAATGTACCTGCTAAATGGCATTTCTGTCGAACGGTTTAAGCTGGCAAGATGCACGAATGTGACAGACGACTGACAGACAGACCACGCTGCTGAGAAATTTATAGGAGTTGGCGGAATCACCTGCGCTTGCAACAGCGTTAGCCTAAAACAATGAGCGGATTTTGATGAAATTCCGCAGTGAAGTTGAAGAAGTGTTTAGATGTTAGTGGCGATCCGATGCGTTTTGTGGTTTCTGGACAATGATTAACCGCTGACTAGGATTCTGTGCCACGAGGGTGCAAATGTATTATACCTTGCGGCGCAAAAGATTCCGCCTATTTCTACTTATTTCTCCGTAGCGTGGTCTGTCATCTGTCTGTTGTCTTGCGTGTCGCATTTCTGTACGCTGTGAAACAGTTCGACGGAATTAGGTGCCATTTAGCATGTATACTAGTCTTGTGGATTCCGATGACACAGACACATTGTGTCAACTAGGGGTCCCTGACCTTAAAGGAAGGAAAGATTTTGGGTCGAATTTTCGCCAAAACATGCAACTGCAAATTTCCGCAACAATCTGGCGAATAGAAGTGAGACGCAATTCTGCCTTTTACCAAATTACTTTTGTTATTGTTAATATAAAGTGTGTTGTTTTTGAGAAGCATCGCTGTTTTATTCGCACTTTTGCAATCGATCTCTGCTGTTTTGTCTGGACTCTGGAGTGATAAATAACTGTATTATAATAACTGAATTTGTCTTCATTGCCATCCGTAGTACTCGCAAGTCGAAAATGGCTAGTGCTAAAGTTATATTTCACATTTACGCACAATAGATCTATACGACATGGAAATCGGGTTGTGTACTTACTGCTTAATCTAGGTATTATCCGCGTTGTTGATGAAGTTTATTCTCCTAATGCGGCAGAACAAAGTGAACGAGAAGACAATAAAATGTGCGCTGTTGTACGTTTGGATTCAAACGAGTCTTAGCGTTGATCTGGGTCAATGAGTGTCCTGAATATCAACCGTAACAGACCGTAGTCGAGCCTACTGTATAGTGCGTTACGAGCGGCAGCAATCATGGGTGTTTTTCGATGAGCTGAAAGCGGTCAGATACGATCCGGGATCAGCGCCCATCTACAATGCAGATGAGTGTAAACAACTGACGGACGAATAGCTGATAGTTAGTTACTCTACTGGTCGAGCACTACCGGTCCAGCATTTCCATTGTAATAAAATTAGTGTAACTTTTGAGATTTCCTTCCCCCTTTCTTTTTCTTTTCTTATTTCTTCTCTCCATTCTCTCCCTTTTTACTCTCTCTTTCGCCCCTCCCCTTTCTGCTCTCGAAGCGAAGTCCGAGGTGTCACTGTAGGAAAAATTTTAGAGATTTTACACTTGTAGGTGAGTATATTGGGTATCGTATGACGGGATAGTGTTGATTTGCTAAAGCCTGTGTAACCACTAACCAGACTACTGCTACTAGCCATAGAATAACGAACAATAATAGATTAACCCATTTGGGCAAAGTGCCTGGAGTGGATGGGCGACTAACCCGAGTGGGTAGACTTTTGCCTACTTAGTTTGCTCTTCAACTTCGTTATCGATGTCACTTTCTGAGTTTCTGTACGATGCTACATGTATATGCCTAGCAGAAGTTAGAAGCCAAGAATTAACTACACATAATATACGTCAGTGCGACATTCGTTTAAGATACGGCAATCTCAGTAATCGTATAGTAGGCCTACTAATAATTAATCACTGCAGCGTTGTCAGTCAGGAAATTTGACGCCAAAAATAGTTATAAAGTAGCAATCAGTACTGCATTTTCTCCTGTGAGATTTTGGCGCCATATAAATTGGTACTTACTTGCGTTAAAACACAATGAGATAGGAGTTTATAGGCCTGCTGTAATATTGGACTGTCGCATGCATCACACGTTTTTGCTTCCTGCCACAATAATAGCCATGTATGCCGTACAGCCTAGAACTGCTTTGCAAACCGTTTCTCTGCAAGACTCCACGTAGGCCTACTGAGTTATTGTTTACACTGTCTGGTGTTTATACCGGAGGGCATTTTGTACTAGATACCGCACTGCTGCAGTGGGTAAGTGAGCACGCAGTGCGAACTTATACCACCTCAGACAGTGTGGTATCGTAGTTAAGCCACACTTAGATTACCTCGACTACACCGTCGTTTGTTTATGATGCAACGACTGCAGCTCAAAATTGACACATAAGTACTAAGCGTGGTTTAAGTCAAGATACTGTTGAGACAGAGACACAAAACAGATGTTATCTACGAAAACAACATTAAGTGACATTTGTCTCAAATATAAATAACACGAACAGCGACAAAGTGTGCTCGAATGTCTTTTTTGTCTCTATAGCTGCTGCTTGGAGCGTGCATTTTTAAGACCAGGTCTAAGCATTAGGCCTTGCTTGTTGTCCTTCTAGCGTCGGGTAGACTTCAAGATGGCCACTCTGGTCTACTTGTCACTGTCCGGTATGGCTCCACCTTACCTGGCCGCCGCCTGTCAGCTGGTCTCCGACGAAGGTCGTCGTCAGCTGCGCTCTGCCAACTCAAGGACATGTGTCGTCAGAAGGACCTGCAGCAGTTATGAAGACAGATGCTTTGCTGCTGCAGGTCCGAGGCTGTGGAACAGTCTGCCGGCTCATCTGAGACAAACTGACATTAACTTTGAACAGTTTAAACGGCAGTTAAAGACATTTTTGTTCGAGCGTTGAAAGCGCGGCGCATTGTGGCTGTTGTTAAATTTCGCCTTCTAAATAATTTTACTTACTTACTTACTTACTAAAAACTTATTGCTTTTTTATATACGTATGTCGTGTTGGCAGAGTAATTAAGCAAGTTAATTTACAGAGCGTTAAATGTCAGCGAAAAACTGACAAGTGTGGCAAAGGTTGTGCTAAAGCACTAAGAAGGCCAAAATATTAAATTAGTCTATAGAAAAAAACTTTTCGAGCTGGCGAGCCGATGAAAACAGGGTCTATAAAAACGCACTTGCGAAAGTCTATTTCAAAGTATGGTGGGAGCGGCTATTGCAAAACTACGAGAACCGAAATGTCGGTATAGGCCTATTGTTGTTTATTGCTGTGTTGGGTAATACAATATGTATGGGGTGACTGAAAACGAGGGAGTGGAAAATGTGGCGCCATAATAGATGTTTTGTTGCTTACATTGACCGCTAACCGTTAACCGTTTCCTAAATCAGAGCAACTGTTGAAATGGTCTGCCTAAACACCGCAGATCACCGCAGATTAGCTCAAGTCACAGAAATAGTCTAAGTCAGTGACTTCTGGTGCCATAGACTGATCAGCAGTCCGTCACTAACGAACAAACGCAATAAACGCAAGAGAAGTAGGCTACGCAACAAACGCAGCCGACTCAACGGCCAAAACGGAGGATAGAAGCCGTCGTTGCGTCAGTTAGGCTACATCTCTTGTTTTGCGTCCGTCGAGTTGCATTCGTTCCGTGCTTGGCTCTGAAAGAAAACTCCCCGTAATTTCCACTCGTCCGGTTTCGGCGCCCCACACGTGTATTTATCTATCCGTCTATATGTACAACAGGTACACAATCCGACGGCACTGCTGATAGACCGGGCGATCACTCCGGTCTGGTATGCAGTCGGCATCATCGGTAACACTCTGGCGGCGTGCGTCTGGCTTCAGAGGCGCGTCTGGTCGGGCAACTCATCCGCAGTCTACCTCGCCACCATCTCAATCGCAGATCTCATCTTCCTGCTTCTGCACATACTACAGGTCAACTCGCGTTTAACAAAACGCTGTAGAAGCTCATTTCCATCGTCTCGGTTTTTACGTGCGCCGTGCAATAGCATTGGCGCGGCTATTACTATCGCGTGTTGTCTGTCTGGCTGTCTGTTCGACTGTCTGTCTGGTGTGACGTTGAGGTAAAACGGTCATAAAGTGGTGGGTAATTTGAAAGTTATTCTTCCGCGAATAATTAGTTAATTATATGCATTTTTGTTCGCATAACTTCAGTGAGCTAGTTCAAGGGAAATTAGCCAGCATCTTGCATCTTTTTTAGATTGCGTAATTTGAGTAATGTTCTGTTTTCATTGTTTTATTCCGTTGCGCTCATTGTGTTCCTGCGTCCGACGGTGACTATTAAATTTTATCGTTATCGTTATCGTTATTCTGCATTCGTAGAACTCTTCTCTATGCGCAGGAGTTGAAGTACGCGTGGTCGTGGGAGACGACCGGCTACCCAGTGTTCTGCGAACTGCATGCCGTCGTCTACATGGCCGGCCAGTACACTTCACCCACGCTCGTGCTCGGTTTCACCGTGGAGCGATACATCGCTATCTGCCATCCGTTCCGCAAGGAGCGGTACTGCACGGTGACCGTGGCAGCCAGGATGTCCGCCGTCATGGTCGCTTTCTGCCTCGCCCTCGCTTCCGCGCAGGTAACAGAACGAAGCCAATGTTCCGTTTGCTTCCATTTTTTGTAGCCTACGTTTGCTGCGCAACAAGCAGCGATGTTTATGAGGCCAAAATATGGCCAGAACAACAACGAGAACGAGGTCGATAGCGTGAGGCCGAGAACGAAACTAACAATTATGACAAGAAGCTCAGCTATTGCTAGGAAAAGCCGACTGTACCGCCTACGTCCGAAGCCTAGCCTTCGATTTCCAGTCACGAAGGGAAAACGATGGGAACGCTGAAACGTCGAGTAATTGAAATGTTAAGTAATGGAATGCTTGAGTAGAAATGCAAGTAATGCTTGTTACTGGATACGCTGTGTAATAGCCAGTAACTGGAAATGTCGAGTAAGGAAAACTGCGAATAATCGGAGTAACAGCCAAGGACTGGATACGCCAAGTAATAGAAACGTTGAGTAACGGTCACGGATGAGCATATACGCACTTTCCCGGCGTCGTCAAAAAGAACAACGACAAACGATGCGCAGAAACGCGAAGGCCTACGAGAAAGCATGCAGAAATATTCCAGTGGTCGGTATTCAAAACTCGAGTTTCTGTTTGTAGTTAGCCATTGTTCGGACAATCCTGAAGCGAAGAGAACTCCGACGCAGAGAAATACAGTTGGGATCATGAAAGTGTTTAAGACGATTCAACAAACAATTGCTGCCTCTGTCATCTGCCATCAAATGTTTGCAACTACGAAGAAATGTGGCATCTGTATAGAGGAGAAATAGACTTGCTACTGCCTATTTTAGTTGATTAACTTCCGCATTTGCTACGGTTTCTATTATGTGCCACGCAAACAAACATCGCTCTATTTTATGTTTTTTGATGTGCAGAAACGCTTTTATTTCAACTAACTTATTTTAACCGCACTGTTGATAAAATTTGTGTTTCGGGATTTTTCTCAGATATTAGATTTTTCAATTACTCGACATATTTAGTTCACGGTCATTACTCGGCGTCAATGTTACTTGACATTTTTAGTTCCTGGTCATTACTCGACGTTTCAGTTACCAAAACGATTTGTCAGAGGTGAGACAGTTTCAAGTACGCTATGTTAACGAAACGCTGTCTCAAAAGCTACACTGAACGCTAATATAACAGACATCGCACGTGGTCATTTTCGCTTTATTGTCCGGTCATCATCAGCGTCGTCGTCGTCGTCGTCGTCGTCGTCGTTTTATTCAACAGTCTGCCGGACAGTTTGCTGTAGTGATACGTATGATATTAATCACTCAATGTCAGTGCACGGTCGAGGTTCCGATGTCAAGATTGCATGAAAACGCGGCCAGTGGCAGAGCTACCGAGTTCACGCGCGACAAACATCCGCTGTATCAAACCATTCGTGATAAGGCCGAACGCACATAGTGCAATAACAATAAAATAAAACAATCTGCAACAGTCGTAAAACATTGTACAACTCTGCAGCTCGTTTTATTGCAGCATATGCGACCGTTGCAATACAATAAAACTTTTGTGCAGGTTTGCGGCACCAATTTTCGCCCTGTGACAAATAGTATACTGCGGAGTCAACGTCGACGACCTCGCAAGTTGTTCTATTTTGATTTGTTTTATTTTACTGCTGTATGTGCGGCGGGCCTAATTGATCTATTTGTACGATTGTATTTGTATTGATCTATTGTGCAAATTGGTGATGCGGCGTTTGGTGTCGTTGTTTCAGGGTTATTTCTGGGCGTACGACGCGGCGTCTGGGCGCTGCGAGCCACGTGACGTGACAACGGTCGCCATGGCGACGCTCTGGTCGGTGTGGTCGTGGTCGACCGAGATGTTTATCTTCCTGCTGGTTCCCGTCGCCGCGCTCCTTTTCAACGTTCTCGTCATTGTTGAAGTGCGACGCATCTCAAACACATCTCCCTCTTCCTGCTCAAACTCTCGCACTGCACGCAACAACAGGTCGGTCGTCAGGCGTCAAAAGACTTTTATGCTTTCAGTTCCCGCCCGTGCTTATAAAATCTTCGTTCTTAAAATTGTTTTAGACCCCATAAAAATAGCGGTGCAGTTTTCTGTTTGCTTTCAGTCGAAAGTCTCGCTGAAAAAAAATCCTACAAATCTGTTATACTGCAGCGCAAAAATCTGTAACAAAACTGTCGAAGTGTAGGCCGCTCTTAATGAGATGTTTAGTGATTGTTTTTTTCTCACTTACGATGTACTTTCAGTAGTAGTATTTTAGGGGCTAACGTGTATGTAAGTTGCACATAAATTTAATGTCGAATATCAGCGTCGCTCAAAGGGCGCGCGGCTCGGGAAGGACATTTACATTTAGTGGATTTACCCAGTACCCTATTGCTCTACCCTAAATTTTTAGCTGTCAGAAAATGTTTTTGTCAGAAATTTTTTTTATAAAACATTAAATTTGGGGATAGAATTTTTTTTTATTTTGGAGAAACGTAGAGGCAAAATTGAAATGTTGAGCACCCATATAATCTCCTTTGTCGGAAATTATCAGCTGTCCGTCAAAAATGGCAACTTTCTGCCCTCCCGCAACTTTCTTAATCGACGACGTTGCTGGACCTGGCCAAGCGAATGATTTGCCAACGTTTGTAGGTCAAGTTCAAGGTCGCTGAATTCAAGGTCACATAGTTTAACGTCAAGGCGAGATTCAAGGTCACAGAGGCGGAGGTCAAGGACGGACTCGACACCCGGGTCATCGGTGTCCTCAACGGCTACCACCGTTATGCTGCTGTCAGTGTCATTCTACGTCATCGCAACAACTCTCCCGGCCACACTCGTCTACGTGCTCGAGTCAGAGTTCCCCGAAGGCGATTTGACCTTGAACGACCTTGAGATCTCGCGGGACGCGACGTGGACGCGCTTTCTCGGTTACATACTTAGTCGGAAAGTCGTCGAGGAGATCTGTCTATCTCACTACGCGTGTAACATAGTTCTGTACCTAGTGACTGGGGCGCACTTTCGTCGTTCACTGCTAGAGCTGTTCGGATGTCGAAAGTATCGCCAGCGTGATACCGAATATTCGGAAATTACCATCAGGGCCGTTACTCCGTGCACCACAGCTTTGTAAACCAAAGAAAAAACGGTATAAATAAAATAAATAAAATTTTATCTAATTCCGACCAACTGTTTTTATTTGCGAGATTACTCAAAATGTGATAGGTTGATTTAATGACATTTTTGTAAAAGTGGGGAGTGGCCAAAGTAGAGCGTGATTATACTTTTGTGGCGATTTAGATTGCAAGTTCAGTGGTCCTAACCGGTAAAGAATTCGTCACTTTTCGGCATGTGAAATAGCAGTTGTTTAGTATTATTCGGCGTGTGTTTGCAAGATGTCAGCACTTTGTCAATACCATAGATGTAAAAAAACGTTTTTGCGTTTTTTGTTTATTTTTGCCACGTTTTTACGTTTTTTAACGTTTTTTAAATTTTTCCCAACGTTTTTTATTTTAAAAAACGTGCATTGAAAGTCCTATCACAAAGTTTGAAAAGCACTTTTAAAACCATAGAAACGAATTATCAAGTCATGGTGATGGTAGTTTACTTAGTTAGTCCAAATATACTAAATAAAAAGATTTGATGTAGTATATTTGGTTACTTCAGTGCCATGATTTTATGATCACACGGTTAAATTGAAATTAAGTTAAGTTCTCTTTATCTAGACTACAGTTTTAGATACACGTACTGCACCTATAGCATTAGGCATTAGGCAAAAAGTTAAACAAATTATGGCTAACGTTTTTTATTCAACGTTTTAAAGGTTTTTTAAAACTTTTTGCCACGTTTTTTACGTTTTTAATTTTTTAGAACGTTTTTTACATCTATGGTCAATACAAACATCTCAGTGGAGGTTTGTACTCTCCGAGTGCTTTTAGTATTTATTGTTATTGTATGTGTGAAATAATACTGTAGTCAGGAGTTCCGTTCATATTTTTGGAAGTCACGTTCAAATAGGCTATAATGATTAATGACGTGTATTTATGTAATCATTATGTTAACCTTTAGCTGAAGCGTGTATCCGACAGTAATTGTGCACGATGTGGTCCAATCTTGAAGAAACTTCGGAAATTCATTTCAGTGTAGATCACTAGCAGAAAACAAGTAAGCCTTAAAGTTTTTGCTATGGCAGCATTAAATACTGACCCATTGTTGACTTTTTCCGTCTGTGAAAAGTGATTTTGCAATTATGTGATTCCATCACACCCCGAACGCGTCGCTACACTACCTTGTAAAATGTGGTTAGTTTGAAAGTAAGCTGAAGTTATAAGAGGACCTTTCGCGACGCGTTGAGAACGAGATGGGATATTTAACAATAATCGGTACTTTTTTAAGTTTCCCAAGGATGCGACTAGTATAATTTTTTTGGGAAATGGGTTAATACTTGTTAATGTTCTGAAGATGTTAACGTTGTGGGTTTACTTCTTGCGGTATTTAACAAGAGTGTGCAGCCGTTGAGGGGCCGCCCGCTATGGGGCCGTCCTTGCAGTATCTTTACTATGGGAATTTCGTTTTCCGTACGAGTTAAGGCTCACGTACCTAAACCGATACGTAAAAAGAAGTAGGCACGGGACAGACAGACAGACGGACAGACGGACGGACAGACGGACAGGATCGATACATGATGGGGCCTCCTTCTAGGAAGGACGGCCCCATAATAATTTATAAACATAGGAATAATTCGCAGAAGTATAGCTTATACTGAGTGGCGGCACCAGTCGGTTGCATTTACGTGTGTACGTGATGCAAAACGGTGATGAGTTCCGATGTGGAAAGAGATTTTTCCAATATGCATATAATATTTATAGCGTGCACGCGGCATTGTATCAGCGGCACGTGCTAATGTGACGCGCTTTACCCTCCGAAAAGGAGAACAGTTTATGTGTCCCGCAGGGGCGTCCACTCCGCTGACAAACGGAAGCAGGATGCTTTCTGAAAAAAGTTGGGGGAAATAAACTGCGAGTTTTTTCATTTGACAAATTAACAAAACACGGTTATGTGCATTGCACACAAACGACTAAAACAACTAAGACAGTTGCAATGAGACGCGTATTGAGAGCGCATAAAGAGTTTTATTCCGAACCACCTTAAGGGAGCTAATAGCGCGCCTGCAGACCCCTTAGCTGAATTGGGGAAAGAAGTAAGGAAAATAATGAAAAGGGTAAAAGAGAAAAAGAATAGAAGAGATGAAGAAGAGAGAGAAAAGGGTGCGACTAGGGGAAAGTTGCTTTCTGACGCTGAGAGGGTATGGACGCCCCTAGTGCCCCGTGTGACACGGGCGTTAGTCAGGCTACTGTTTTGTGTGACATCGACTTAATAAAGTGTTTTTCGCCAATTACTGTTTATAATATAATTTATTTAAACAAACGCCTGTCATATTGTGCATTTACATCAGCCGATCCAAAGTTTAGAATTTTGTCGCAATTGTTTAGGCTAATCTTATAATAATAATACGATTACTTTTTCTAATCAGTTTCATAAATCGTAAATCTGTCTTATTTTCAATGAAACAACTGCGTTTATCTCTTCTTTTTACAATCTTGGGAAAGAAGTAAACAATAGCCTACTACTACAGATTTTAAACAAATTCAGACTTTCTTAGATAAAAGCGAAACTGGGGTGAAGCAGATTAAAGCCTGCTCTTTTAAATAAAAATTCGTATAATTTTGGACTTAACTTAATCACGTTGCATAACATAAATCATGCTTTCACTGATTACCTGCATATATTCCATAAATACTGCTAATGAGCAAAAAAATATGAAACAATTTTAGTCACATAATTTTACCAAAAATATCAATATTGAAGTCGCAAAACAACGCGGATTAAAATATAATGTGAGTTTATTAAAACAAATCAATGATAAAAATTGCAGTTGTAGATTAAAAGCGCATTCATACATGCGACACAACAGTCGATATGCGCAAGCTTGAAACAATCACACGTTTTAAGTCGTTAACAAAAGCAAAATGGCACTAGATACACTAGATATTCGGCGTAACAGACATACTAATGTACAGTGGCGTAGCCTTACTGGGACAGTAGAGAATTTGCACCATTTTCAACAGCTCCTTCTAACACGTTGCTAGTAAGCTGCCCGCATGTCCCCAGGCTAAACAACATCTCGATCCCTTCAGCCGTTTTACACAGTACACGCTGACAGACAGACTACTTGACGGTAAAAAAATATATAAATAGGCAGTGTGAGCGACGCCGCTAAAATCAATAACATTGCCACCAATTTTAAACTTAAACAGTCAACAGTCACACATGTCACCAGAGCGAATTTGAATTTAAAGAAAATGTTCACAAGTGGTAACTTCCAAAAGAATAAACGACCTATCCGCATTGCGTAGTAGTATAGGCCTAATTATACCAAAACGAAAAATCGTATAGCTTACAGCACCATTTTCGTAATGTTCACATTGAGGAAAAAATCCATGCGTCTTACACCCCGCGGTCAGCATCTACCGCCCGTTCGCTGTGACTACGCCACTGCTAATGTAGGCCTACTAAATTATTAAACTAACTATTGCATAGCCAGCACGATATAGTCGAAATAAACCCTGTTTACCAGCGGCATTATCGCACATCGTCCATATAGCAGTTAGCAATATAGGGTGTGGTGAAAAAGTACACATGATTACCTCCGCCAAGGAGGTAATGTTTTTGCCAGTTTTTGTTTGTCTGTTTGTTTGTTTGTCTGTGTGCTAGCAAGATAACTCGAAAAGTTATTGACGGATCTTTCTGAAATTTTGAGGGTGTGTCGGGCATGGCATAAACTACCAGTGATTTAATCTTGGGCGTGATCCGGCACGAATCCTGGATTCTGGATTACTTTGAAATTTTCGTTACCATTGCGTTAAAGGGGAATAAGGGAACCGCTGGCAAAGCGAAGATAGTGACGCCACCTGGCGAATGGCTTTGCCTTGGCGGAGGTACCTGCGGGCTACGACTGCTTTCTAGTTGGATATTGTGACAACAAGAACGCATCATGGTATCTTTTATTTGGTAATCACAAAAAATTACGAATAACACGGATACTAAAAAACTTTGAGAGTTGCTAATGTTGCTACAATATCCAAAAGTGTGTACGAAGTGACAGAAATGAACTAAACTAAACTGAAATAAACTGTCAATTCGTTTGCTCAGTATACTCATGTATTGACGCAACTGAACTGCCATTTCAGATCGGTCTCAAGTTTGCGTAGCTGATCGTTACATGTGTAGGCTAATTAATAGACAGTTATAACAGTGCCACATAGACAAAGAGTGTAGTCGGCTATGCTTTCTAGCATCGACAAATACTTTGACTGCCACACTCCATATAGTCTGTGTTTTAATTCGTAACAGCGATTCGCAAACTGTTGCTCAAACGTTTTGAAGTGAACGTCTGTTAAACAATACAACTGCAGTTAAACGCAGGTTTCTTAGCAAACGTCGTCGTTGTGTGCACCTGGTGATTCAGACAACATTCTATACAGTGCACCGTGTCCGGGAAAAGTAATGTAGTTTTTATGCATAGCTTTTTCGATGTTAAATGTCGTTTCGTAAGTTTTGACACGGATCGTCCAGAAAATCCATTTTAAGTTAAAAAAACTAAAAATTGTACTCAAACCTTATAGCAAGTTAGTGCTAGCAAATTATGACGTTATCAAAAACGTTGTTTTTATTTTATAAAAAAAATACAAAAATTAAAAATAGATATATAAATATTCTGGACAATGGACTTAACTTGGACAAATTCAAGCGAGCAACGCGATAGGCTAAGATGAGTAGAACGTTTTCTAGTATTTTCACAAATTGGCCCAAAAGAAAGTGATTAAGTCTTTGGCCAACCAAAAACTACGAAAATGCACGTAAAAATGACAAAGTGAGCAAAACAAATTGTAGACTTGTTTTCACAAACACGGTAGTACGACGTATCTACCGTTCTATGAAAGGCTTTGCTATACAGAGGTTAACAAACAAAACTGTTCTGCAGTAGCACTGTCGATACGATTGTGGTCAGAGCTTTAGTCAGTAATGTAGAAAAAACGGAAATAATGAAGTGTGTCACTGGTTTGACGTTGAAATGCTAAGTTCAAAGTTCTGTGTCATCAACCTCATGCCGTCTTTAACTCGAGTTTTTAAGCGCAATCTCCACTACTTCCACTTGCTGTAAACTCGTCGTATAACATGCAAAGTGTACAGTTTCCTGCATTTAACTCGCTGCTTGTTGTATAACTCGCTGTGCATTTGTTGTACGCCTTGTTGTTGTGCAACTTGCTGTACAACAGAGCCACTAAAAATCGAATAATGGCGCTTATTTATTAAAACTGTATTAGTGTACATAATTTGTTCAACAACAAATCGAAAGACGACCTTCAGTTGATCAACGGTGGATAAAGTGTCTTGCTAGGTGACGGCGATCAGTGGCTTTGTGGAAAAAAGAGGACGCCAATTGCCTTCCTTCAGAATTTTAGCGCGCGTATGAAAATTTTTCGTCGTCGGAAAACCATCCAAAATACAGAATTTATAGCTGAGAATCACCATTTTGCTGGTAATTAGGGGCAAAATCAAAATTCTGAGCACGCACCCAGTACCAACGCTGTCGAAAATTTGTGGCTATCTGCCTGTCTCCTCCCTGCAACCTTGTTAACCGACGACGCCGCTGACGGTGACGCTGGAAGAAGTCTGATGTCTGGAACTTGACGCAGGTCGATTGTCGACCTGGTGTTCAGACGACGGCCGCAGATCGTCGTGCGTCGACTCTTGCGGTGAAGGCACACTGAGACCGATGACGTCAGTACCACCGGTCCTGCTAACAGTCTCCTGTAAATCGCGCTCCGCCCTGCGAATGTTGAGCGAGTCATCCACTTCGTCGTCCGGAGGAACGGGGCTGGACAGTCCCAGGCGGGATATCATCGTGGCGACGCCCTCTCGGATCGACGTCTCAGAGACCCCGGCCGTTTGCACGTCGTCCTTCCCGGGCGCCGCGACCCCCGACCCCACGCCCATCAGCCGACGCGACGAGCCCGGGTCGCGAGGGGTCGTGACGGGTGTCAGTGGAGGAGAGGAGGCTGAGTCGCGCTGCGGTGACGGTGGGTTGGGAGAGGTAGGAGTGCCGTAGAATGTAGCAGCCAGCTGGTCGGCGTCTGACTTGTAGCGCTGTGCAGCGTCTACGTCCGAGATGGACTCACACACCTCAGCCAACGAGTCCAGCACCTGTCATCCAGCAGACCCAGACATATAGCGACCAATGGCGTCATGGCATGGGGTAGGGGCAATTGTTTCCCCGCCCTAAAATTTTAGCCTGTCTTAAAATTTTCTTTTTGTTAAAACTTCTTTTCCATTTGGGGCTAAAAAATAAAAATTCTTTGTTAGGAGAAAATCTCTCTTGTGAGAAATTTGTATCTGAGGAAAAACTGCAATTTTTGACTCTAACTATTTTCATCCACGACACCGCCGCTCATAACAGCGGTTGGAAACAGCGGAAACGCTTCAAATAAATCTAAACACCGTAACTGTTTATACCGAAGCACAGCAGAAATAACTTGTTTGATATAGGCCTATCGATCTTCGAAAAGTGGCAAAAAGTAGCCTAGCAAAACACGCCGCCATCATTTGGAATGCATTCTTCAATCCACGACTGAATTTGACCAAAAACCAGATTAGGCCTAAACCTACAATACAATCTTGAACGGTTGGACATGGCCCAGAAGAAAGTGAGTAGATTCCGTTGGTGATCCGGATTGCGTTATAAATTCTGGATCACACAGGATTCTTCACCATTGGGAATTCTACGAGATAAGACGTAAACTTGAATTTCGTTGTGTTCGCCAGATGACAGCACCGTTCTCGGCTGAGGTTTGAGATCAAGATGTGTCGTCCCATGTATACAGTGTTGTGAAAATGCACGGAAGTCTGACCTACCTCGATGGTCTGTGGAAAGTCCATGTGTTCCTCGCCGGCAGCCAGGGCGAGGTTCTTAGCCACGGTGAGGTAATGCACGGCCTTGACTGCGCCGTCGTCGAGTGTCGTGTAGGCGCGAGCCAGCGTGTACAGCGTCTCGACCACGAACCATCGTCTCAGCGGCTCCACGTCCAGTATCCTGCCCCTCAGCACGGCCACGTACCCAGCGAACGCTCTCAGACACCAGACGATCGACTGATGGTCGCGACCCAGCGCGCCGAACGTCAGTCCGTACATCGTCTTGATCCACGCAGACTCCAGCGACGTTGCCGACGTAGTACCGGAGTCATCCTAGCAAATCGGTTTAAGCATGTACGGAAGCAGTTTATCACATGTACGTTAGACGCGTATGCTTACAGTAAAACACACACATTATTATATAAACACGAAAGAAGAATGTAAGACGCATAAACCGCACCAAAAACGACTGCAAAAAGCGGAGAGATAAGGTAACCTAAGCAAGATATAATTGTACAGAGCTCGGACGTTAAAACTTTTCTTGCTAAAAACTTTTCTTGCTAAAGTCATACCTGACTGCCAGTGGAAACGCATGCCATCGTGTTTGTAATACCATCAAATGTCTAGATAAGAGCAGTGACATTCGAAGCAACGCTCACGAAAGAGATAATACATGTAGTCTGCTCTTTCAGCCCTAACTTCACTGTCATAGTCATTCATTAATATGACGTGAGAGACCTGCTGTTTGCTGTCGTCGGCATGGAGCTGATGGTCCAGCATCATGGCGGTCTCGTAGATGACTGCCGCACGCCAGAAGTTGTGCAGCAGAAAGTTGACGGTGGCCAGCATCGACAGCGCATGCGTGTTGAGCTCCAGCAGCAGTCGTCGGCGTGACGTCGTCCCGCCGCTGGCCGCCAGCTGGAAGTATGGCAGCGTACGCTCGTAGGTGACCACGGCGCGGTCCAGCTGCCCGGTCAACACGTAACAATCAGCCAGCCGGCAGTAGATGCTCGCGTACAGCTCAGCTAGCTCGGCCGGCATGTTCTGGTCTCGAAGTCTGCCCGTCTGCGCACTTCCTGTGACCGCGAGACATTCATCAAATGTCAAATGTCAAATGTAAATTTATATAGCGCATTGTCGTCAAAACCTCTAATGCGCTGAACACACTAGTACTGTGAAAACAAAAACGTTTTTAGCGACTGTCTGAAAATG
>Ga0209454_1001010_pt1 | contig 16531 bp, 7 predicted proteins | sample WorMetHERISLAND1_2_FD_187400 | JGI IMG/M metagenome (GOLD analysis project Ga0209454, IMG submission 187400) | Marine gutless worms symbiont microbial communities from Max Planck institute for Marine Microbiology, Germany - Olavius geniculatus... | ecosystem: Host-associated > Annelida >...
TTGTGGGGATAGCTTAACTTTTACACCTTTCAGCAAGACAGTGCACCAGCACACTCCGCTTATGAGATGGATGAGTTTTTGGATTGCGAGACACCTGATTTTATGCCTCCATGTTGCTAAGTGCTGAAAGGATGAACATTTTTCATCAGTAAACCAGATAAAGTTCACCATCAAAGCAGGGTAGCTACTGACAGAATCAGTTGAGTCAAGCCAGTTTGTACTCACGACACATTATGACGTCAGCATTACATTATGACTAGCAAAGAATATTTAACTAGCGAAGAAATTTTGTTGAAATAATTTAAATTTCTACAGCTGCATCTGGTAAAAGTTTCATGCAAATTGATCATCATTCGACTGAGTTATAAAAGAAACAATAAGGGTGCCTTTTTATGAAACACAGTGTGTATGAGAACACGACAAAGTAGGTGCTGACCATTTCTTAAGGACGATCTTGTCGGCCCTTGTGCCCGTCTGAGCAGCAATTAATTTCTTCAAGTCACCAACGGTATCTGTCGGACTGTTGCACAGCAGTCAAGGCAATGGCATTAACACTGACACACTTGTTCGTACAGCAACTAGCCAGAAATGCTTGACATTAAGGCAAAACAGAACGTGGGACTGGGAGTAACCATTACATCAGATCTCCATTACCTGACTGCACTAAACTGCAGACGCTGAAACGGCAAATTATAGTTAGCAGTGTACAAATCATTCATAATGCATCCTAATTGTCCAAGTGTAGTGCAGTGATCTGTAACTTGACACAAGCTATTTTAATTTCTGAAACCTAAATAACTATCGTGAATGAAAATGCACTATTTCCAACACCATTTCCATGCACCATTTCCACAACGCCACAGATGCTGCAACCCATATGCTGTAACCTGTGGTGACATGCAAACTAAACCAAAACTGTACAAGTACAACAACTGCACTATACTTGTGACAACATATGTTTCTTTATATATAACTACCACCAAAATCAAGCAAAAAATCAGTTACAAATATTTGGTCTGTCAGCTGCTGACAAGCTGCGGTAACTGGTCACTAATCTGAAGGAACTGTTGTCCGAATTTGGTTAGGTTCTGGTCCACCACCATAGCCAGAGGCCACTACAGCCAAAGGCCACCATAACCAAGGTCCGCCAATGGCAAAGATGCAACTTATGCCTATTCCTAACAGTCTCTGACCCTCACACTGTTCAGACTAGTGCCCCTTCTGACTAGTGAGCTGTCCCCACAAGCCAGTACTTTCGTTGCAAGGATACTTGCACTTAACACGAACTTTCTTGCCCAGTCGGTCGTTGCACGTTATCTCAATCATTGCAGACACACAGAAAGCTCTCTACACAACATGGACACACAGTTAGAAGGTTAACAGGGTGTCTATAGCTCTTTATGGGAAACACTTCGCAGAACTATGGTGCATCATCACCTGCCATATAATATTACACCATGTTACCTGCCACCCAACACAGGTGAATGTGCTAGTTTTGTGCCCTGCCTTAACTCCAGCCAGACAGGTCAGTACCCTACTTGATTTCCTACTGCAGATGGACAAAAATGGAAGGCTGAGTTTGCCAGCTTTGCCTTCATGCTTAATCACATAATGACATGGTCTACATGTCCACAGATAGTCAACTTCCAAAAAATAAGTACTTGGTGAGATGAGCACGTGTGATGTCTGTTATACTAGCATTCATTGCAGCTTTCAAAACAGCATTCTGTTAACACAGCGTGCATGGAACTGTCTCACCTCTGACAAATCGCTTTCTCTCTGTGACTGGAATTCGGATGCTGGGCTTCGGACGTAGGCGGTACAGTCGACTTTTCCTAGTGATAGCTTGGCTTCTTGTTGTTCATTTACTTTAATTAGAAACCAGATGATTACTTACTTCTTTTGTTGCGCAGTACTTAAAGGCAAAAGCAAACGACTGAGTAGCAAAGGATGTTACAGATAATAATTATGATCTTTGCACAGAGGTACGTTTTCTTTTGTAACATGCTTACTGTTTTTTACACTGCAAGCTAGATTACGTGACTGTATAACATTTTAAGCACTTTGCGCTGTATTGAAGTAAATTATTAGGCACACTGACTGTGGGTAATCATTGCCTAGCAACATGCACACAGCACTGGTTGCTGACGTGGCATTACGTGATTCAATGACTAATGCTATTGTACACACAGGGGCAGCACCGCCAGCCAAAACCAACGTCTTCGACACAGTCTTCCATGCACCAGCATCCATTGCAATCTAAATGCTGTGCAACGAAACTAATTCTAATCATACGCTATGAAATAAAGCAGGCTAAATGAACACAAATAAATCGCAATCAACACTAACATTATCAAGTAGGCTAATAAATGCCCAGCAATTAATATCAATAACAAACTAATCGAATCGACAGCGGAACAATATGCTGGTCATTCACCACTGTGAAATAGCATAACTCATCACATGATGAAATGCCACATCATTCCTCTGCACAAAGCATGCTGGTCCATGGGCGGCCATGTCGAAGATGATGCTTTCCATAAGGGAGTGAGCCTGCGGTCAAGTATCTAGAATTTTTTAATGTATATATCTGTGATCGTACATTTTACCATCTGTAAATAAATGCCATGCAACAAAATGAATTTTAATCATATGCTGATGAAACAGATGCAAAACAGATCTTAACAGCTTCCCCTGCAGGAAACTGGAGGAGACCACTGGGACGTCCTTGTATTACATGGATGAAAACCATTCAGCAGGATCTGAAATCCAGCGACCTCAATATGGACGACGCAGTTGACCTGGCTCAGAACCGTCCACCCTGGAGATTGATGTCTACGTTCGACACTACACACTCTTAGTGGTGCTTGCCAGAAATGATGATGATGATGCTGCAAATAAGGTAAGTGAACACAAATGAACTGTAATCAACATTACGTTATAGAAGAATAAATGGCCAACTATTTCATATTAATTACAAACGAATCGTCGCAATGCATGCTGGATACTAAGAGAGAAAATCGAAGGATTACGACTGGCTGGCGGCGCTCCTGCTGTGGCTAGGACTGGTTTTACCCACTGCGTCATCTGCATTTGTTGCGTACTTACCTGCGTACTTTCTTTCCGTTTATTATCTTCATTGCGTTTGATTAAAAAGACACTTCAAAAATTGCAGTATAGCCCGCTGATAATGTTTCAATAAAGTTGGGTCGTGTTTAATTTGGGCCACCATGTAGGCACATCGATGTTGTTTTCCGTCCGCGGTGGACGAAAAGTAAGCAAATGTGAGGCTATTTTCCATTCACCACAGACGGAAAAAAGAGCATGCAGACACTATTTTCCGTCCGTGCGGATGGAAATCTATGTGCTCCAAGCGCTATTTTCCATCCCCAGAGACAGAAGACTAAGTAAACGGGAGGCTATTTTCTGTGCCACTAACTAAAAGAAGACTATATGACGTTATTTTCCATCCACTATGCACGTCTAAAAATTTTGACTGATGGAAAATGACACAACCTTACACAGATACACAACCTTATTGTATTGTTGTAACTGTATAAATGTTTTTGTCTCATTCTTTGTCACTGACTATCGATGCTTAATCATCTTAATTATTTGCGATTTCTGTTATTTTTTTGCTTTACTCACACGCTGCTTTGCTGCCATTAACACTAACAGCATCAAACGTCTTACGGACGCTAAAGCAAAGCTAACTTCACAGACATGGTTTATTTACATCCAGCAATGCAATGCAGTATCATTAAAAAATACAACACAACAGTAATTGTTTAGTATAATCAAAACACCATTCGGTACAGACTTTTTAGTATACAGTCTCATACATAACGTCACATTACTTAAATGCATGCGTAAGGCTGGGGGATACCAAAAAATTAAGCGGTCATTTTCCATCAGTCACAATCTTCGTAAGTCCATGGTGGAAGGAAAATAACGGCATATAGTCTACTTTTTAGTAGACAGAAAATAGCCTCAGGCTTGCTCACTTTTACGTCCCTAGGGACGGAAAATAGTGCTTTGAGCACATAAATTTCCGTCCGCATGGACGGAAAATAGAGTTTGCATGAATTCTTCTTTTCCGTCCATGGCGGATGGAAATCTATGTGCTCCAACGACGCTAAATAATGCAAAAATAACAAAATCAGCACGCCACCAGATGCCTAGAAACAAGGACAAAATGCCACGCGCCGACGCTGACAGGCAGGCCACATACCTGCACGCCAAGGGTGCGTACGCCGTACGTCAGACGTGCGCCAAGACGCCTAAATTTACAATGTACATCACTCATGTTGTCAGTGTTTGCACATTCATTCACGTTACTCCCGTTTTTAAACTCTGTACTGGCTAAGCTTATAATCAATACATTTACCAGTATGTGTCCTGCGGTGTCCTGAGGTTTTCTTGCACATCCAGAAATATTAGTATCGCCACATAACCGCTATAATGTGGCTATATAATGCTCTGGAATTAAAGAAAATCTGTAGTTTTACTGTTTTTTACTGTTTTTGGTGGTTATTCAAAGTGTCCTGCGGTGTTCTGCGGTGTCCTGCGGTTTTCAGTCATACCCGAAATATGTTCGCGTCTCTGTGAACGCCGTTACTGTGACGAAGACGCGAACAAACTACTACAACGAACAGCACTTACCCCAAGCAGAAACTACATAAAAACCCCTTAATAAAAACCGACTACTATTCTATTCGTGATTTGTTTACAAATTTCGCCACTGAGCAGCATAGAATACTTAATTAGCAATTAAAAATGGCAGCGGCAGTAGAGAGTGACTGGTCGATAAATTAGAGATATCGCAAACTCGCAATTCGCAAATTCACAAATCACAACACATCCGATATCAATCTCATGAGTATCCTATCATCGTTTTGAATATAATTATTTATTTTTGGCCGACCGTGTACTGTAGGTCGAGTCTTGGGTACAACGTGTCGTCGTCTGCTTCTCTGTCTGTAGGCCTATACGTACGTTTATTCGTCAGTAAGACAACACAACAAACAAAGCAAAAGACAAACAGGAAAAGAAAAGTAAAGACAGAAATGAATTAAATACATTTAAACCACAATCTAAACACTACTGCACATGGCATAAAACTTTTTAAAAACAATGCTATGTAGTAGGCCCCTAGCTACTGTTATTTTATAGGCCTACTGTTCGGTGGCACATTTAGATCAGTGATTTTTCAACCTTCATCTAAAAACTGATACGTTCAGAAGCTCCGATGTTTGCCTAAACTGTAACGTAGCGTAAATTTTTTACGCTGCTCGTAGCAGCTTTGCCGTAGCCGAGTGTCCAGTAGCGTAGCAAACAAGCCGCTCATAGCCGCTAAGTTACCTGACGCGCCTCATGCATGTCTCTACTTGCAGCGGTGTGGCCGCAATTTATTAATGCAGAGTTGCTGCCTGCAGCCATCGCCCACGTGCGCCAAAAAGTGTACTGGGATTATGTGCTTAGAAATTATTCTCACATCGTGGTAATGATTAGGCCTATATTATGAACGGCTGAAGTTCAACGACTCGATCGCAATTCCAAAACTTTCAATCCCCAATTAGGTTTTTAAAGATTTTCAAGGCAAAACTGAAAAGTACTGTAGGCACTAGGGTTACAAAGTTGAGAAGGGGCAATCAGCCCAACTGTCAAGTACTTTGGTGCCCAGTCGTTTGCCGTTGCAAGACCCAAAGCAGAGGTCCAGTTGGGATCGAGTGTCCCTTCCCCAATTTTTTTTCGATTTTTTTTGTGTGAAAATGAAGTGCCTTGGTGCATTTTGGCATTAAGCGGCCCATGCCTCCAGTGCCTCCTATGGCTACGCCAGTGTTATGGTGTGTAATTTGTACGGTGGCTGTGATTGGTCAGTAGCGTTCGTGTCTCCGCCTACGTTCAGCCGAACGCTACCAGTCAGTCTTTACTATTGCTGTTATCGCAGTTTCCGTTCCTCGATCGTTTCTTCAGTGTTGGCTACTGGCGACGCTGGCGTTATAAGCTGTCATCGATATACAGATTATCATTGGGTTACTGACTATAGGCCCCACATACCGCGCTGTAGGCCTGTAGTCGTTTGCACGCGCAGCTTGTCAGTCGAGAATTGCGTCTGATTCCGAATTCACTGAAGCTGCCTATACCGATTTGAAGTGACCGCAGGTGACAGTTGAAAGTTATAAGCTTATTGACAGGCTTTATACGAAATGTCCGCCTGCAAAAAGCGCCGATTCTTAAAAAACACCCGAGCACTTGATATAACAAACGGAGGTGAGCGGTTGTATTATTAGCATTCTGTTGTTTTGGCGTTGCCTAAATATAATTGGAGTTTTTGTCTATGTTTGTTACCTTTCTAAATGTCGCCTCGGCTTTGATTATAGTATCATGTCATTATCAACGTTCTCGACAACGGTGTAGTTTTATACAAGTGCTGCGAGAGTCGTCTGAACTCGCCGGAGTATATATAAATCACGTATCTTGTCACTTTTGTGTGCAATATATTGTAGGACAAATTAGTTAATTTATAATGTTTTAGCCGCAGGAACTATTGTAAACAATGCTTAATTTGTAAAAAAAGAAGACGTGGTATTACTGTTAACATTCGAGATGCTGCAGGCACCGAGAACCGAGGCGCCAGAAGCGTAAAGATCTATACAGGGTGGTCAAAAATGGCACTATTTTTAGTACACCTTATAGTTTTGCCAATTAATTAGCCGATTTTCAATTTTTTTTACTGTCAAAATCGGGAGACAATTTGTAATAAGCTAAAACCTATCACTATAGATCCCACCACATCTCAAGTGTGTCGCTACTCTACCTTGTGAAATGTCAGTGTCTTAAGAATAACAATTAATAACAAGACAACTTCTGCAACAACACATTTTAAGAAATTAACAACAGAAACATCAAACAACGTCTTTTTGTCTCAGTTATTGTCTACAAAATCACGTCTCACAGTTTTTCCATCAAATGTTTAATATGTGTCTGCAATTGCTGCTGGACGACGCATCCGAGACTGCGACGCCACTGACCAATGGCGCGATTAACCAAACGCTGCGGCAGTTTGCTTCACTAAACGACGATCGCCTGCTTCAGCTGGTTGACTGTCGTGAATCGTCAACATCGATAGGCCATCTGTTAAAAAAACATCCCGAACAGCATAAGAGACCGGATTTAGGCCTAAGTCCGGGCTGTTTGGGCCCTTTCGGGGCCACGTGCCATGCAGGCTCGATCAACGTTGATCACGCAACTGGTCAGTGACGTTGCCGGCTTGAGTGCGTCGTCTGACATTTCACAAGGTAGTGTAGCGACACACTTAAGGTGTGGTGGGATTCACAGTGATAGTTTTATTACAAATTGTCTCCTGATTCTGACAGTAAAAAATTTTGAAAATCGGTTATTATTTGGTGAAATTTTAAGGTGTGCTAAAATAGTGGCATTTTTGGCCCACCCTGTATATGCCGAAGACGTCGCGTGGAGGAATGCTGGCTAGGTGGTTCAGCAAAAATATTGTCCTGGCAAAAAACGAGTTTTTGTGCAATTTGGCATTTTTGTGACATTTCTTATCTCACAAATGCACAGCGTACCGCTTTGTGACAACAAGAACTGCCAGTATACGGCCCGACGTACCGGTTCCGAAATAAGTGCTCGTACGTTTGCCGTACCAGAGAGTAGCGGCACAAATAATTGACTGAAATAATTCGGCTGACCATAATTGAGCTGTAGAGGCCTAGCATAAAGATCTGGCCCTTTGATACGAGTTGTCCGTCTGTCCGTCTAGCTGTGTGTAACGGATCACTAATAGGAAGTCACATATTGCCTTTCAGATAACACGTAAATCACTGATCTTGAAAGATCATTCCACACTCAGCTATGCCAATCGTGCGGTATTGTGGCTAAGCGGTAAGTCGTAGAAGGTCGCCAAAGTCAAACAGGGCGATAACGAGTTCCTGATGTAACCATGTTTCCATGTGCAGCGGTTTGACCGCAATTTTAAATGCAAGGTTTCAACTTATTAGTCGCTCTATCATAGAAACGGTCGGTCCTTTCTAGCGACGGCTGGGCTTTTTGTTATTACCGGGTATTAGGCCGTACTGATGGACCAACGGAGAACATGTTCGAATAAGTTAACAGACGAAGCTGTAAATCTGCGAACGTGAGGCGCGAAACTGGAGACGTCAACAACCCACCCGATTTTACGATGTGGACAGCTATGTTACACGATGGTGCGACAAATTTGACATTTAACTGCTGACATTTAACTGACTATGACTGTGAGGCTGTGATGAGTTTATCATTGCAACATAAAAGCGATCGTCTAAGCCTAGGGAAGGGAGCCTTTGGTCCATCTGACAGACGTACAAAACTGTGTAAGGATGTATGGTCGTCGTGCGGCAAAGCCTAAACTCCACCGTTCGATTTCTCGCGCACATGTCCTATCAGCAGGCTACTACAGCTTGTACAGCACATCGACGATGTCGATTTGTTGTAAGCCTTTGATTTCTTTTGTTGTTGCTAACTTTTGATGTCTTGCGGATTTATTAGGCTCTACTATGTAGAGCACGATTTCAAATCGATGTATATGCCTCTGTAGTGGAGGTGGGCTATCCAAACGTTGCTAAATCGGTTGATCGGTAAAAGGTATGTTGCATACAGCAAATTGACAACAAATTAAATTCAGTCATTCAACTTTTATACTTCGTTTACACGAGGAAGCATACATGAAGCACACATGAAGCACACGTATTCAATATACACCGTTATCAAGCCAGCTCTAAGAGTGCACGACGTGTGTTCTAAGTTTGCTTCAAGTTTGCTCCAAGGTTGCTCAAAGTGTGCTTCATGTGCGCTTCGTGTATAATGATTCATAACTTAACTTAACTTTACTCAAGTTTTATTTTTATACTTTCAAATTGCTACAGATTGCATATAGGCCTACCCGTACGTTTGGTGAATAACGATAGCTTATGTGAGTGGCCCTATACGAATCGAAGTTAAGTGGACTAGCTTAGTGGAGTTTAGGTAACCAATAGTTGGCTGGTGAAAGACGTCGTGCTTTATGCATCTTATGTACACACTGAATCAGAAAAAACATGCCACGGAACTTTTGTCTATATTTTTGCTAAATATTGACCGATTGTAGTAATTCTTTTACCGTCACACTTTGTGAAAAATTTGCAACAAAGTTTTTTATAACCCAAAACACCTTAACTGCACCCTGTAAAATACAAATTTAAATAAGTAAATTCGTACAGAAAATTGTTCCAGAAATGTTTTTGTACTTGTATTTATTTTGAGTATTGAGTATTGTGAGATTATTTGTATTTTACAAGGTAGTGTACGAGGGTCGCATTTAAGATGTTGTGGAACATTTAACGATCACTGTAGCGCAAGTTTTCCACGCAGTCTTGGGCTACCCTGTAGGCCCAGGTCTACACTGTACGTAGGTGACATCGTCGAAGACTTGAGGCGTGAATTAATGACAGTGGGTGGTCGATTGCACATTCTTTGAGATGAGAGTTGCTGTGACGAGTTCCTAGCGACTAACGATGCCCCTAGGCGACGTCATGATAACGACACGACAAGCGACAAATGACTAAACCATAGGCCTACACTGTACAGTCACGCACAACGACAAACTAGACGACTTCGCTATAGACTCTATACGTCCCCAGCTACAGACGACATGCCACAATAATTAATCACTCTCTTGTTGTGTGATACAGTAGTTCGCAACGGAGACCGATAGCTCACTCGTTAGTCTAAGCCGCAACGCAAGAATAGGATCGCTTCTTCTATCCTTTGGGCTTGCTATCCGTCGCTTAAGTCTGCTGCGTTCTTGCTTGCGCGCCGTACTTTTCTGGCGTCGCCTGCGTGCATCAAGAAATACGCAAGGGTCATGGTGTTCGGTGTGTTGCGTAAAGGCGCGTACGGAGCGATATAACTGAACTGAACTGAATTGAGCTTGACCAATGGGCGAGCTTAATTATTGGAAAGATATAAGGCAAACAAATTGTTGAATATAAAGCATGCGCTCAGTGAAAATGGGGGGAAGCTCCACGTTCTGTTAAGAGTGTAGATCTGATTATCAGAATCGCCGATTGTAACCAAAAATGAACGACAAACCCTTTGGCGGACGGACTCCGCTCGGACCCGCTGGGGAGCTTACAGCGCTCACGCGAACCCGTAGCTAGACTAAACGTGTGGGCCCCAGGGAGGGTAAAAGAAGAAACGGGGTGGAAAGAGGGCTAGGGATTAGAGGTTAGAGGTTAATTTAACAATATGCGATACACTGTATATAAATTTACATTTTATTTACTTTTCTTAGTTACATAAATAAGAAAAAAGAACAGAAAAACGGAAAAACAGAAAAAAAGGGATAAAGGATGGGGAAGAAGAGTAGTGAGAAAAATGGAAGGAAAAAGAGGCAGAAGAAGGGAGAGGGATCGAGAAAACTTGAGACCAATTTTGATTGTAGATCGAAGTTCGTGGCATTAAGAGCTGAGAAAACGCGTCCAGTGGCTGCAATTAAAGGGGCCTATGTCGTTTCATTGTGGTAAATTGTCGCATGCTGAACCACACGCACGTTTTTAAGCTGCTAAAAAGCGGCTATCTTGAAGGGGCACTTGCGTGCCTATACCAGTGGGCACATTGTGTGCGGAAATAATTGTTCAAAGCGGCATTAGTGGTTTATAGATTCATTCATACGCAGTCTAAAGGTACAGTTTTTAATGCACGAAGCCGTGCGGGTTATACGCAGCATAACGCACGTCGTACAATGCATTGTGTGCACTCAGCGTTCGTGCGAGTGCTCGTCAAGCACACGTCTTGCGCTTGTCCAGCCAGTTTTATCGTATAAACGGGGTATAACTCTGAAGCGCGTTATCATCTTGACAATTAAATACTTAGCGGAAATAGGTTAATTATCACATCTGGGAAGCAGGTGTGTAAAGTACGTTGTTTGTCAGGTGACAGCACTATCACTGTTAGCCGAGGTTGTGGTTTACTGACGGCTGGCTGCTCGCGCGCAGCAGCAGCTAGTTCACTCACTGAACAGTAAAGTACAGTGGGCATGTACGAAGCTCTGGCCGTGCGGCCGCATACGTGAATACAGTAGGCGAAGTTATGACAGCTGGGAAGCATCTCGAGTCATCAGTTCGCTAATGAGCAGCAGAATAACAGACTCAGTGCATGCGTGCAGCTTCTGATAGGAGCAGCAAATAAACCCATCTTAACGATTGCACAGCAGTGCCGTAGCTAGTAAGCCATATAGCCCAAAGTACAACGCTTCGAGTCGCTGTGGACTTGTAAGCAAACTAGGCATACAGCTATCATGCAATTTCCGAGAGACTGAGAGGAGAAAAAGGAAAAGGCGGTGAGAGAGATACATTCACACAGTTACAATAATAAAGAAAGAAAAATCATGAGACAGGCAGTCAAAAAAGGCAGGCAGGAAAGGTGAGTAGTGAGTACGTATTCCTCACCTATACTTGGAAGGTCAACGTCCTGCTACGTCAACACTGCACGGCAGAAACCAAACAACAGACGCACGTGCATTCTGGGTGCATTGCAGGTTAACTTCCGTGTTTCTTCGCGTTCTCTGTCCAAGGAGATTAACGTGGCGAGAACCAAAACGAGAACGAGACTATAGGCAGCGCACCAAAGATAACTTTAACTTTACGGACACAAAATGCCGAGGTCAGACAGATCAGATGTGCTCGTACATACACAGAATGCAACAGCATCGTGTTTGTTGGTGTTTCTACACATATGCCGAGAAATGTCTTTGAAGTGCACGGCGGTTAAATGTCCGGGGTGGGGTATGCCCATGTGAAAGTCCGTGCGGGGAATATCCGACCAACAATTAAGCACTTATAGCACGTAAGGGGCGCCACAATAAGACACCATCTACAACAAGGATGAACATGAGATAAATGAAGCTGAATTACGATAGAAGCAGCTGACAGAAGAGATTGTCGTAAATCTGCATCCATTTGGCAGAAGATCGCGGTTTGAAAGTCAGTACTGCATAACAACATCGTCTGAACGCCTGCCAGCAAGCGGCGCCGTCAAGGACAATACGCAATACCGGTAAGCTGAGACGCGACGAATGAATAAATGACGTCACTGTATTGGCAGGTGCTCTCAGCGCTCTCGCGGAGATATCATACAGCACACTGCAGGCACACTACCGGACCAACTGGCACGTGACATGTCACCTTTGGGCAAAAATGACATTCTTAGTGATTGAGTTTTTTTCTTGTCTTCGACGCCGCATACTTAGGCCTACTGTTCGTTTTTTTTCGAGCTAGGAGGAGCCCATACCGGATAAACGGACGGACAAGACTTATAATGTGGCCTGTTAAGAGCACGGCTCGATAATATGGCTGACGAGTCCGCAGTCCACCGTGCGTGCCGTACAGCTGCGTACTGGTCACGGGCTGCATAGAAAGCATGACAATACATAATCGGTGATAGCTTTATCAAATACATGTGTATTGACCGATTTTCACAATTTTTACACCGTTGGAAAAAAATTATCAGGCCTAAATTTTCAACAAAATCCATGTAATATTTTTCACTTTACCTTAACACTTGTCCCGCACTTCGTTGGCGAGAAAAAATTGAAAAGTTAAATTATCATAAAAGACAGGGAATGCGCACACTGCGATCCGTTTCCAGAATACTGGAACGTGATTTGTACATAGCCTTATTTACTTTTCATTCGTGTGTTATTGATCCGTGATATTGGTGAACTGAGAGATCAGCTGACAGCCACTTGTCTTAAAATGGAACAGTCGATTATTAACTTGGCAGCTGATCAGTGGCGCAAGCGGCTAACAGCTTTTGTTAAGGCCAAAGATGAACACATAACACATCAGTTATAACTTGGTAGTTGGTACGCGTTAATATTATTTTTGTGTGTGACAGAAAAAAAGATTTCAAAACAAGAAATTAGTCATCATTTCCTGAAGCTACGGTGTTTTTTGGTGGTGGTGGGGGGTTATGATGTATCTACACTGTATGCGTGTATTTGAACTGTTTGTTACACGAAACTATTGTTATGTTGTTGTCGTAGAAGACGTTGAGCAACAATGACTCAACGACTGCACGGTCTGTTACTACTACGACTACTACTACAACTACTCGGCTGCATTTGCCGCGTCGTTACTTCTCCACCTCTTCATGAGATGCAGCGGCAAGCACTTGAAGGTTCGTATACACGACCATCACTTGCACTCGTCATGTTGCCGGTTTATTTCTTAGCCTATCATAAAAACGTAAAGAAAGGCAAAGTTCTTTCCGCACAAGACTCATATGTCTGGTTTCTAAAACGAGAAGTAAACCAGGGGTAACTTTCGATAGTGTAGCGCTGGACTCTGTTTTCTTAGCTCTCAGTCATTTTTCACTTTCAGACCACGGATACTGGGCTAGTGTATTTCGCGATGTACCTGTTTGCGTCCCAGCTTTCGCTCGTACTCATTGCGTATACTCACGGATGGTTGGTGAGGTTGCGATGACCTGGGTGGGTAGCTGGTTACTAATACCGGGATGGTTTACCAGTCTGCGCCAAGGGCTAATTACCCATTCAAGTACTAAACGGCCGCAGCGTTGACTGTTGACTTATTGACTTCCTTGATCGAGGCTAATCGTTAAGTTTTGCAAAAGAAAATAAAAATAAAAAAGCCGTGGACAATTTAAAGTTAGGCCTACGTGTACAGCAAGGACTGGACAGATACGAACCGAAACGTGAAATATTCAGCCAAAATCGCGAAATGTTCCTTTGAAATGTTAACGTTAGACCTACAGTCAATGAAAATCATACTACGGGAAAAGCAGAAAAAAACAAAATGTTCTCACTCTCTTGCTAAGACGTCGTTCTACCGAAAGTCTTCTGTGAGGCTAAAAACGCACCAAATTTATTACTTAGGCCTATAACGCTTTCCAAACCTCATAATCGGCTGTGGAGGGGCCCCATTTCCCACCCCACTGGCCGCTTACGGCGTCTCGTTCTCGGAGCCTGTGGCGCTTCAACTTCCATGCCGCCAACACTGACGACACTGACGCCACTCCAGAGTGGGAAGGTCATAACAAGTGTATGAGAGATAAAGATAAGTAGAAAGAAAGAGAGGTAGAATTAGACCATGGACAATGATTCTCAGAAACACTTAAGCAAGAACACTTACGAGCCGTCTAACTGAATGACTGACTGCACAATCAAAGTTTATCATCATTACGCCTATCTATCATCATACACTCGACGGTATTGCAAACACTACACACAGATAATCATGACGCTTTCGAGGGTGCGGTCTATAGAGACTCATGGACTAAATGTCCGCAACACTTTGACGCTTATTTATTTCATACATTTGCTTGTGCTAAGCCTGTTGTCGTGGGTTAAGAAAAGTTGGCTGGGAGCAGAAAAATGAAAAAGTTGCTATTTTCTGAAAAACAGCTGCAAATTTCCGACAGAGGGGATTATAGGTACTCAGAAGTTTAATGTTTCCTCTTAATTTGCTCAAGATGGTACTTTTGCCCTAAATTTTTATATTTTTGGAATAAATTTTGGCACAAGAAGAACATTTTTCGACAGTCTTAAGTTTAGGGGGATCCTTCCCACTACGACGCCACAGACGCCTGGCCTGGCTAGTACCGTACTTGGATAGTTGACTTACCTGTGGACAGGTAGGCCTAAACTATAGGGTCTGCCGGTTTATAACCAACCGCCAAATCAACTCAGGCTTCCATTTTTCCTGAGCAGTTAAGTCAAGTGCTGGCCTGCCTTGCTGTGGGTTAAGGCGCTGTGGTCAGCGCATCTGATGTTGGCGCTACGTGACTGTCTAACTGTGAGCGTGTTGCCGGCATATACACGGAACGCTGTCATTCATGTGCAGCACAATGCCAAAAGTGATATCATTGCCGTCGGTGCGATGGATGTCCCAGTTTGGGGCCCTGTCGACTAATTACCCCGATTTTGATCCTGCATGCCGCTCATTCAGTGAAAATTTGTGCAAAAACATTTCGCGACACCTGGTTCCTCCGGACTGATTTCTTCGGGGATTTTTTGTTATCTTTATCTGAGACAGCTCAGCTGTTATTACTTACGAGTAGTTTTCGATTATAACAGTGCAGCACGGTAGTGCTGACAGTGTTGTAAGGGCGGTGAACGTTAAGTATAGGAAATAGCGTTTGCGGGGGGTCCTGTAACTCCGAAGCCCTTTAACCGATTTCCATAAAACTTGGCATCAGTGATCACATCGACCACCCGACCCTACAAGCAAAATTTGGTTACAATCGGTTCAAAAAAGGCGTGGCTGCACATGCGCGAAATTCGCCGTTAAGCGTCTATTTCTTTCTTTCTTTCTTGCGCACGGCTACAGACCAGCCCGTTGGACTGACCGACACCGCTAATGGCTCAAACAAAGCATCCTAATGCCGGATACATTTCTTATATGGTTTCGATTAAAATTTTTAAAATTTACCCTTTTTACGCCCCAATTTTTAAAAATTTGCATTACGGCCTATGGGGACATCAAAGCGGTATAACTCGGTTCTCGTAAAAGATAATTGCGCGCTCTTTGCACCTACCGGCCTATTTTTGGGCCAGAGCTATCCGATAGTGTCACTTAAATTTTTTTCCTGCCGACCCCTGTTGCCATGGCAACGAATTTTGAGAGAAAATTGACTATAACTCGGCCCTCGTAAAAAGATAATAATTGCGCTCTGTTTGTGTTTAGCCCCCCCCCCCTATTTTCTGGTCCGAGCTATCCGATGGTGTCATTTAAATTTCTCCCATGTCGACCCATGTTGACATGGGTCGCTAACTGTTCTTATTCAAAGACAAAATTGGCTGCAGCAGACATTGTTACATCACACATATTTTTTGCACTAACTTGCTTTAGCCGCCCGGAGGTATTCTGAAAACAGTAAATAAATTTATTGTCATGAAATACCAATGAAATACCAAAAATTTTGACAAAATTTGACTAAAAACAGCAAAAATCAGAGCAAAAAACTTAAACAGTTTACAAAGCTGTGTAAGGGCGATATGAGTCAAAACTCGAAAACGGCAAAAATGGTTTTGGGGCGATATTATCGCGTTTTGAATTTCAAACTGGCCCTTACAAGACTAGCCATTTTAAATACTTGAAATAAAAATACAAAAACAGAAGTCGCAAGCCGAAACAACAGTCCGTGCTGACACCACGTATATTGCAGTGAATGCCAATGCCCATGGTAGAAAAACACGTCCAGGCATGTCTGATTTTCTGTCTTTCTTCGTGTGCGCGCAGTGGCGTGACGTCATAGTGACAATGACGTCAGTATACCAGCATTCATTTCCTGTGACGTCACCAGCTGCAACGCTGGCAGCATGCCAGTAACAGCAAATTACAGCTCTACAGTGTCCGATATAGGCTGTTACTGTTAAGAAAGAAAAAATAGATTATTATTATCTTAACTTTCAAATTCACTGTGCGTTAAATTACACTGAGTAAAAACTTACATAACGGATATAGGCCTACGC
>Ga0209454_1001013_pt1 | contig 16515 bp, 12 predicted proteins | sample WorMetHERISLAND1_2_FD_187400 | JGI IMG/M metagenome (GOLD analysis project Ga0209454, IMG submission 187400) | Marine gutless worms symbiont microbial communities from Max Planck institute for Marine Microbiology, Germany - Olavius geniculatus... | ecosystem: Host-associated > Annelida >...
GTTCAAGGTCATTCAAGGTAATTGAATTCGGCGCCAATCGAGAGCCAGTCGTACACTGGCTCTCGATTGGCGCCGAATTCAATTACCTTGAATGACCTTGAACGCCAAAATAGGGGGTTTTATGGATTTTTTTGGCGATTTTGGGCTGCGACACAAGTCTTTTCACAAGGTGGCGCCACGAAACTAGCGATATGCGATCCAGATAGAGAATTTGGTATTTGTACATTAACTTAGCGTGAACACCCCAATTTTCAGCTAAACTACTGAACCGCAACTGCTATAGGCTTTCGCGCATCTTGTGAGCATTAGCTCAAATTTCTTGAACGGGATGTGAGCCGTAAGTTACATAGTTTATTCACTGTCTGCTGTTACCGCCACAGAGCCTGAAGGCTACTGGTATGGCAGCAACAACGGGCTGGGCATTACAGTGTTTGAGATTGACCCTCCACAGACGACCAACAAGGACGAGGTAGCATTCGGTTTCATGACGTGGCGTGATAGTGGCACGTTGCTGCGAATTGATGGTGACCCGACGTCTGACCACTTCATGGAGGCTCAGCTGGTAATTGACTCCATGTTGATGTCTATTTGCATAAATTTACATTTCCAAGTAAAACAGAAGTATAAGTATCATCGTGCAGACTGACAGACGTTACTGCACTTTTCATTCAGCACCTACTGTCTGTTTAAGTAGCGGGAAATTTGTTGCCGTTGTTTGTGTTTGTCTTTTAGTCTGTGACGTTTCGTCATTACATTACATTGCCTTGTCACGTCTCCTTTTAGCATCATTGTGTTATTTATCAAAGTTAAGCTACTTATTTTTGTATCTCATATTGTGTATTACTGAGTAAAGGTTAAAAAGGTTAAAGGTCGCATATAGCTCGTAATGAGCGAACCCATCTCTGAGCTACGGAGCGTCGCTTGTCATATGGGATTACACAGTGTTACCTGCCACCCGACAGAGGTAAACGCGCCCCGCCTTAACCCCAGCTAGATAGGCCGGTACTCGATTTACCTACCCCGGAGGGATGGAAGGCTGAGTTGACCTAGGCGGTTGGTTACTACCCGAGATGGTTTACCTGCCCACAGGCAGTCACCCATCGCAGTATTGACCGGGCCCGGCGTACAGTAACTTCGCTGATCGGATCAGACGCGTTACCACTACACCACGCCTACCGCCGGTACACATTTACACGTAGTGTAATAATATAGGGCCTAATAATAAATAATATTACCGGTAATTAGACGGTATAGTGCCCTAAAGTCTTAACATGCAGAGACGTTGAAACTAACTACTCCCACTACTGAAATACGTGTACTAGAACTTACTTGCTTGCTTACTGGTCTACTGACAATGACAGTACATGCATGTTTGTTATATATAAATGATGTTGCTGGAAGGTGGACGGACATCTGGTCTTCTCGTACAGTGTTGGCGGTGGCAGTCAATTTGGACGCGTTGTCGAGCGTACACGAACATTCAATGACGGCCAATATCATCGCGTTCACTTTACACGGACAGGATCTACTGCAACGCTACGAGTTGACGACCTAACACTTCAACACACGGACTCCTCACATTTAGGTTATACTGCACGCTACTCGTCTGTAAGGCATTTAAGCTACAGCATTGAAAGCATATACTTTCGGACTTCGTTCGATTATCAGTTTATCATTGTAGCTTATACGAGTAGTTACCTCCGCCAATGAGGTAATGTTTTTGTTTGTTTGTTTGTTCGCTTGTCTGTTTGTCTGTGTGTTAGCAAGATAACTCAAAAAGTTATGTACGGATCTTTCTAAAATTTCGAGGGTATGTCGGGCATGGCACAAGCTACCAGTGATTCAATTTTTGGGGTGATCCGACAGGAATCCTGGATTCTGGATCACTTTGAAATTTTCGTTACCATTGCGTTAAAGGGGGCATAAGGGAACCGCTGCAAAACCGAAGATGGTGACGTCACCTGGCGAATACCTTTGCCTTGGCGGAGGTACCTGCGGGCTATGACTGCTTTCTAGTTTGCTATAAAATGAGTGAGTAGATGTTTACGCTCCACTTGATCCATGATAGGTCATTTGGAGGACGAGTCTCTTTTAGGCAGTTCTTGTATTGGTTCTCACAACAAAACAAAACAACAGCAAAAATCAAACAAACTAACGACGCTGATGAGTAGCAATAAATTGTCAGTAATAGACTATAATTTTATGTAAACACTCAAACATGATATTGACTAACGAAAGATCCACGCAGACTGACATAATCTAACTATTAGCACGAAACTTTTAAAAGCTTAAAGGTGTCTACCACTTTTCGTAGGAAAACCTATCTCAGAGCTATGGATCGTCACCTGTGGCTGCCATGGGATCACACAGTGTTTCTTGCCAACTGAAACACGTGAACGCGCCCCGCCTTAACCCTATGAATAACTGGTGTAGTTTGACCTTCTTTGTGTGTTTACGTGTGTTTGTGTGTTTACCTGTAGCTTCTAGTTCTGTTGTATTGTGTTTCTTTTCTTTCTGTGTCTGTTTCTATGTTTACTGTGTATTGTTTAATGGACCCTTGTGGTCTGATTTCAAATAAAGATGATGATGCTGATGATAACGTTGAGAGGGTTCTGTGTCGTATTACTTGTTGGTGTGCGGTTTACTTTACAGGAACGTCAGGAGACCTGTTTGAGTCTATGCAGCTTGTGAAGGTCGGTGGTGATCTCGACGCCAATAAGAACATCGTTAACTACTTCCATGGCATAATTGCTGGTATGTCGGTTTCATATTTTCGACTGTTATGACTGAATTTGTCAACTACACAACTAGATTAATTTCAGCGAGTACGCCAGATTTTTAAAAATCATTTTACTGTTTTTATGGTTTTGATGCTAAATGCTGATTACCATCCGTGTTTCACTATTTTTTAATAAATCGTTTTTATCAGCTTGTTATACAACTTACATTTTTGGTTTTTGTCGTCTCATCGGCGTTATTTGTGAACATTTTACTCACTGTCTTAATCTGTGTTATAATATTAACATTAACGTCAGTCTTAGTGTCGTTCTTTGATTCGTGGCGTTTGAGTATGTTTGAAGCAAAGATAGTCGATAACTAATACTTCGTTTGCATGATGAAACTGGCTCGACGAACGCTCGTTGAGCTGGCTTGATGTGCTGGCGATCTTGTCGTTTAAATGATGTACGTGTAATATTGCAAACATTATGAACGTGGCTCGAGGAGCGCTCGTTTCGTGCGCTCATCGTGCGCTCGACGAGCTTCGGGCAGCTTCATCATGTAAATAATGGGATATTTGCCTTCATGCCCCTTCCCTGAGGAAATAATGTTACTGTGATGTCTGTGTAGGCGTTTATATCAACGGGTATCGCGTGATTGACATGGACATTGCGGGTCATCCGAGCGCTGCCACCAGTGGAGATGTAGTCGTAGCTTCACACAACTTCGTTCTTCCTCCTCCCGGGTGACAGAGCATGTGCTTTCTATCTTTTCATGTTATGACTTGTCTGCTGTTATTAGTCACAAGTGCTAACCGCGGGGTCTCTGATTTTTCGCGATGTCCTCAAAAACTAGTAGAAGACATACTTTTGAGCAAGACAGAAGTAATAGAACTTAGTTCATAACTGTTCGTTTGTTACTTCATATTTCACTGAGATCCAAAAACTATCGTTATTCGATCCGGATAGAGAATTTGGTATTTGTATATTAACTTAGCGTGAACACCCCAATTTTTACTGTCATCAATGTATTCTATATATCTTAGGCATACTAATATTCCTGAACTGAAAAGAATTTTTTGGCGTTACTTGGCTGATTTGCTGTATTTGTAAGTCATTCTAACTTTTTACATAATACTTTATGCAATTTCGTGTAGTTTTTAGATTTTTATGTTCTTTTACTTCATCGTCTGTCTGTATTTGTGCCTCAGTGATCAAGATAGATTAACTGATTGATGGTAATGACCATCACTATGTTGCTTTTAACTCGTAGATTTTATCCAAAGAAGGCTAACAAGCACGTACGTTGTAATGCTCGGATGCACCGCTGTCGTTATTGCAAATAGCGCACTATAAATCACTATGATGACGATGATGATGATGATGTTTGTGACGTACTTACAGCGGGTCACTAGTACCTCCAGATGCGAAGAGCGGCATCGTCGTCAGTGGCGCTGGCGCTAGTGGTAGTGGACCTAGTGTGGGGTTCCTCATCGGAGCATCTGGCGCTGCCGCAGACACCTCCACACGCGCCGCCGTCATCGCCGGCTCCATGCTTGCCGTGCTCGCCGCTCTGGTCTCGCTCGCCTGGGCGCTGTACAAGTTCAAGCCGGGTGTCATCGGCGCGGGCGTCGGACCACCGTCCGCTGGAGGCGGGGCGGCGGCTGCTCAGGGCAACCAAGAGACACCTCTGCTGCTGCCGGCGAGCGCCGCCTTGAACGAACAGTCAGCGGCCGGTGACGACACGCCCACGCAGGTTCAGACCACTGACGTCGACCTGGCCCAGTACTTCTCACCCATGTCCACGACGACGACGGTGAATCGAGGTGTTCAGGCGGACGTCGACTTCGGCGTTGCTGGCTGGACGGCGTCGTCAGCACTGGCAGCTCGGTCGTCCCTGCAGGAAGTGAGCAAGTCTCAGAGTGGAGGACTGAGCGTTGGCGGCGGTGCTGGAACTGGTACAACGATGAACGTCGGTACGCAGACAGTAAACCTGCAGACAGTTGACATGACGGACCACGCCCCAGCAGCACCAGCCACTGGCGCCGCTGCAGTCCACTCCACAGTCTACTCACGAACAGCTACCGACACGACCCGTGATACGATACAAGTATGTCGTTCAGTCTTCAGCTGTTTGCAAGACTTTCACTGTTGACATGTAAAGGTAAATTGTAAAGAGACAGTTTGTAGACGTCAGAGCCGGATACCAGATTAGGCCTTGTTCGGTAAAAAGTGGGACCCTCGCAAAAGCTGACATAAATTTTCCGACATTACAATGCCAAAAATTATTACATATTTAGCGCTGAAGCTTTTCGCTTTTTTTGCTGCTGTTAACTTGATTTTAGATGCGGCTTTCTGAATTAGTGTGTGGCTCGTTAGAACGGTAACGTGCCGGACTTGTAATCCTGAGGTCACTCAGGGGCGCAGGTTTGACTCCGCACCGGGACACTGCCGGGTAACGACCTTAGGCAAGTTGTTCACACACATGTGCTTCTGTCACCGAGTAGTAGCCGGTCAAAGGGTGGTGATGCCCCGCGGCTGGGAAGGTAACCGTAGGTCAGGCGTCGCACTGGCCATGCGTCACGGACTCAGTGGTTTATCCACCTACGGGCTCAACGGCCACAGAAAGGGAGATGAGCACCCGCCTACGCCCCAGTTTGGGTACGGCACTTTTACCTTTATCTTTTCTGATTTTGAGGCATTATATAAGCCATTAATGTCGTGCTGCACCAAGTGAACTTTCAAATGTTGCAACGCCCCATGAAGAGATTCTCACAAACCAGAAAATGTCTCACAGTCTCTGGCGTGCGTTTGCCACTTTTTGTAGGGCCTCTGTACTGAAAATGCTGAACATGCCTGAGCGCATGTAAACTATAGACTGAGTATAGACACATTACTGATTAGGGTAGTTATTTATGCTCCTTTGGAGTCATTCATCCCGGCATGTCATTATTTATGTTTGAACTCTTATTTATCGTCTCATCTCTGACATTGACACTGTGATATGACAGTACTGTGACGTGTTTTCTGCACAGACGAGTGAGTTGAGCGCGGAGTCGACGCTGGACGCACGGTTCATTCATCGTCAACAGCAGGTCTTACTGCAACAGCAGCGCCAGCTGTTGCAGCAGCAGCAGCAGCTGGCAGCTAGACAGCAGCAGATGACAGCAGCGGCAGCACCGCGCCGTCCTGCGACACCGTCTGATGCCGGCCTGTCAAGCGCCACCAGTCTCAGTGCAGGCCAGTCACTCATAGATTTTAATATTCTACCCACTGTGTAGCTTTTAATGCCCACCAATATTTTACTATCAATCAAAAATAATGGAGAGTCAGTATGGCAGTCGTTTGCCTTACTAATTGCTTGCTGTGCGAAATCCAGGTTATAAATATTTATATGGATGATGGTGCACGTATAGGTGGTGTTTCCAGCTATCAAATGCAGAGTATGATGATCACTGGTCAACAACAGCAGCAACAGCGACCGCAGCAGTCGCCGCCGCAGCAGCTACTGCAACAACCACAACAACAACAGCAGCAGCTGCAGCATGTGTCATACTTCGCGACTAGGTCCACTCCGATCACCACGCCCACGACGCCGAACTTACTGTCAGCAGCCGGCGGCAGCGCGAAGGATCTTCCAGTAGACAGCATCCAGATGACGACCAACGGCCGCTACGTCATCACTGGCTCCGTCCACGGTCCGCCGCAAGTCTGGGACCTCAAGGTCAGTGATGGAAACAGGATCGAAATCTTGAATCTTAAGCAACAGCAAAACTGCAGGTGCACATGCCCGTGTAGACGTTCTACTCTTTGTCACACTTAGGACAGTTGGCAGCGTGAAAGAAATTTGTGCGCCTTTGATTCGTTGGCGACACGTTTGTTTACCTCCGCTAAGGAGGTAATGTTTTGCCGGTTTTTGTTTGTTTGTCTGTGTGTTAGCAAGATAACTCAAAAAGTTATGGACGGATCTTTCTGAAATTTTGAGGGTATGTCGGGCATGGCATAAACTACCAGTGGTTCAGTTTTGGGGGTGATCCGGCAGGAATTCTGGATTCTGGATCAATTTGAAATTTTCGTTACCATTGCGTTATAGGGGGCATAAGGGAACCGCTGGCAAAGCGAAGATGTTGACGTCACCTGGCGAATAACATTGCCTTGGCGGAGGTACCTGCGGGCTATGACTGCTTTCTAGTTTGATTGAGTCCTTGATCTGTTGATTGAAAATGTGTATGGGAATGTGTGGATCTCGCTACTTCATGGTATGTTTTGTGGTTTTTGTGTTTGCCACAGACTGGTTATTTGGTGAAGACGATGGTCGGCGAAGACCTCAGTTCAACGGACCTACATCTGGCCAATAGCGACACGTTGTTAGTAGGTCAGGTTGCTGAACTGACCCCGACTGATCGAAGTGCTAGTCGACTGCACAACCGCAAACTGCAGGTGAACAGTTGACAGATCTTGGTCTGCAACTTTCAATGTTGAAACCATACGGTTTGCTCACAGGATGAAGACTTGAAAGCTCTGGTGTAAATATCTTACAAACGGCAGGTAGTCACGACATTTGATTTACATATTTGAGTTCAGCATACCGAATCAGCATATCGCCTTAATTCCAGCCAAGCTCTATTTGTCTATCCACGAGGGATAGAAGGCTGAGTTAATCTGGGTGGTCATTATATACCAAAACGGTGTACCCGTTCTGAGACTGTCACCCATTCGAGTAGTAGCACGGCCCAGCGTAGATCTACGCGTTAACCACTTTACCCAACTGCTGCACTGTTTTACAGTCAGTGCCAAGTTTCTGCTATGGGTCGGAATGTGGAAATAAGTAGAACTTAAATTGTGAGCGTTATAGATGTCATGACGTGTTTGTTTGCATTTCTTAATTTGATTACTGTAGAGCTGCTGTCGAAGCGTTAATTTTTTAACGCGTTAACGCATTGCGTTAATTTTTAACGCAACGCGTTAATAACGCATGATTACTAGTACATGTATATTGTTGATATTGTAGTGGACTACATCGAGAGGGTGACTGGAATGACGACCGACAAACTCGTGGCTGTGTCACAGAACCGTGACAGAAGTGATCAAACGGCAACCAAACAATTTTAAATTACTCAAATGTTATTCTGTCATCAAATAACTGCAGTTTAATGAAATAGGTTTATTGGAATTCCCGCTTCACAGAATTTAATAAATTTACGTATGTGCATTAATTTTTAAACCCGATTTAATTTTTTAATGCGCGTTAATTCTTTTAACACGTTAACACGTTTAGTTAACGCGTTAATTAGACAGCTCTAGTTTACTGCTTTGATTGTATTTTTTTAGATTTTTCCCGTTTTTAGCCAATCATACTTAATCGAGCTATTTTTGTGATTGTCGCCCGTCAGTCGTCCGTCTGTCCGTCCGTCCGTCCGTCCGTCCGTCTGTCACGGATGTACCGTGGCTAACGGGAATGGCGTAGGGGAAAACTTTTTACACGAATGATTAGCCAACTCGGGCATGCAAAATTTCAGCCATTTACTCCAAGACGAACATTTTCAAATTAGGGGTTAAATGAAGGTGGTAGGAAAAATGTGCTTTTTCAACGGAAAACTGGCCATATCTCAGAAACGGTGAGAGATACGGTCTAGGTTACTAACTTACTATTAATCACTAATAGGAAGTGGCATACGCCCTGTCAGATTGGATGAAAGATCTTGGATGATCTTGAAGGTGACTGACAAACAGTACGGTCAACTGTCCTAGCGATAGCTGGGCTTTTTGTAGTATTTTTGTAGGCTAGTATGAAGGGCATGAAGATAAATGGCAAAAAGACTGAAGTAATGAAAGTTTGCGATGATCTGAAACCAATAACTGTAACGGTAGCTGGATGCACCCTGAGTGAAACCAAGTCGTTCAAATATCTGGGAGCTATGTTCAACTCCGAGGCGTCGTGTGATGAGGAAGTCAAGTCGCGACTAGCAATCGCGAGGCAGAGACTGGGCGAGCTTGTCCCTATCTGGAAGTCGCGTACAGTGAGCAATAAACTAAAAGCTCGACTCATCAAAGCACTGGTCTGGCCTATCGTCACTTACGGCTCGGAGGCATGGACACTGAACAAAGAATTATGTGAGAATGTAGAGGCGTTTGAGATGCAATGTTACAGACGTGCTATGCGCATCTCTTACGTGGAGCATGTGACGAACGAGGAGGTTTTACGAAGGGTGGGCCAAGACAGGGGCCTGTTGGGGCAAGTGAAATCACGCAAACTGAAGTACTTCGGTCATACAACGCAACATGAGAGTCTAGAGAAAGATATTATGCTGGACATCATGCCCGGAAAACGCCGGCAAGGCCGTCAGAAGAAGCAATGGATCGATGATATCGTTCAGTGGGGCGACAGGAGCCTGGTCGAAATGGTAAGACAGGCTGAAAACAGAAAGAGTTACCGGTGCTTAGTTCATGAAGCCGCCTACGCTCGTACATCGGGCACGGTAAGCTGATGATGTACGATATTGTTGTTGTTATTAATGACAAATAATTCGTACATATCTATGATGTCCTGTAGATATGGGACTTTGAGACGGGTTATGCGCTCGAGATGCGTCTCAACGAGCACTACACCACGAGCTGTATGCTGCACAATGACGAGCACCTGCTCATTGCTTGCACTGACCGGTTCGGCGACGGGACAACGCTGGTGGTCTGGGACGTGCTGGGCAATGAGCCACTACGACGACTACGTCATGAAGCTAGTGTTGGACTCGCAGACCACGTCACTTACCTCACTGTCACACTCGACGACAGGTCGGTCATGAGCACGTCTCAAACCAGATCATAAGCATAAGAAAATAATAATTTAAATTGCTAGGTCATATCTCTAATTTTATATTGTCTTTCTCCAAATCTCCAATTTTTTTGAAAGCAAATCTTTAACCAAATTCTGATCTTTTAATAACGAAACGCGTAGGTCCTGTAGTGTAAATTCTTAGTTTGTAAGCTGTATTGGTGTATGCGCTACATTCTAAGTCTAAAATCCAAAACAGTTGTTCGTCGAAGGCTGTCACTGTCAGTCACTCTTTGTCGTACTCGTTCAACTCGGCATCATTCTCCATGCGAAGAAGGAGAACTTCCACAGTCTGTGCAGTATGCGTTGGTAAGTAAGTAACTAAACTGTAACCAATTAACGGTTTGTGAATTTCTTGAGTTGAATTTCGGTGTTTCAAACAGCATCTTTATTCTTCAAATAAAGTCGCCCTGTGTGACTGCAGGGCTTTATCTAACCTCTGTCTAGCAGTTTGCAGTTTACTTAATTCATCTTGAAAATTATGGATTGATTGATTGAGTCATTCATTCATTCATTTGTTAAATCAAACCGAGACTTGGATATGCGCGTGACTATGACAGGTTTGCGGTGGCCGGTGCTCAGAGCTCCCACGACGCGGCAGCACATTACATCGTGTTCGACCTGGCGACGTTGAACTCCGAGCCGCCCAGGTCACTGGCGCTGGACGCAGTCGTCGACGCCACGGTGCTTTTCGGTCGTCACGAGGCAGTGACGGGCACACGGTCCGGTCAGCTGTGTGTCTGGAGTCTTCGCAGCGGCAGACCGGCGAGGCGACTGGCTGCCGGCCACGAAGCAGCAGTGACCAGCCTGGTGCTGTCCAAGGACGGCCGCATACTGGTCTCTACGTCGGCTGACTGCACGGTGAAACTGTGGGACTTCGAGACCGAACAACTCATACGAACACTGCGTGGACACACCGACGAGGTGCGTACAACTATACAAACGCATTGTTTGACTTGAAATGTTTCGCAATCGTTTTGGGTTTTGTTTTTGAACATAACCTAATTGATACCCTAACCATTTCGCCACCCAGGTACCTTATAGCGCAGTTCAACTTCACACATGTTCCATATTGCTGTGTTTATGCTAGTCGTGTATGCCTATATTACTGCACTGTCGTGTCTGTCGTATGCGAGAATAAATGCCGCTAACGATGAACTGAATTAGTTTGTGACTAGTGCCTATTTACCATACGTGCAGGTGTGGTGCTCCGCTGTGTCGAACGACGGCGAGTTGCTGGTGTCAGGGTCTCGAGACAGAACAGTCCGTCTGTGGCGAGTCGGTGACGGCACCCAGGCTGCAGTAATCAGCGTCGGTGTCGATGTGTTCCGTGTTCTACTGAGCACTGACCAGCGAACGGTCGTGGCACTGGCAGATCGACACGGCGCACGCAAGCTAATGATGCTTCGCATCGTGCGCACCAAGGTGCGGGCCAGTAGTTCTGCCGCCAGTCGCACCACGTCGCCACCGCTGCTCTCCACGTCCTCCGTCTTCTCATAGACTACCGGTAGTCCGTGTTGATCACCTGCGATGTTGTGATTCGACTCAGAACACCTCAACTGCAGTGGTTAAAGTGGTACTTGGAGGGGCGTTTATTTCCCCCAATTCTTTGGAGCAAGTTTCCCCTAACTCAAGGTGAGGCACGGCAGGCGACAAGAACGAGGCGCCGTAGTCGTCGAGGAAATAGGGAATAGCTAGGGGTATGCTTCTCCCTGGACGATTAGGAGTATGGAAGAGTGGGTGGGGTTCAGGGCAGAGTCCCAGTGAAAAACGAATTTTGTGCTTTTTAAATGTCACAGAACACTTCTGCTTGCAAGTTATTGTAAATATGTCAGAAATGCAAAATTATAAGATTTAACTTTTCTCCTTGATTTCCCAGAAAATCTTCTCCCCCATATTTTTCTTGGATCATTTGCTCCAAGGTTTATGTAGCATAAACGCCCTTGAGTTCTGTGCATTAATTGCCTTGCCAGGTCATCACACAAGTGACACAACTACGAAATGAATAACACAAGGCTGGCAATAATTGGGGAAAACAATGTACATTGTGTCCGGAAAACACTGACTTCCTAGACATCGTGCAATAAAAATGTCAAATCTAAACGAATTTTAATAAAGTTTTGTACGCTTAATCCTCAGTAAATTCTTGAAGCGATTGCCAGATTTTGTTGAAAAATATTACTTTTTACCAAAATTATTAGGCTAAATGTTGAATATCGATAACAAAATATCTTTGTTACCAATATGGCGTTACATACAGCAGTCGCTCAAGTGGAAGTGACGTTTCATGACGCAGTCAAAATAACGTAATAACAAAATGGTGTTTTCTGCAGATGGTCATGTTTTAATTATGCCGTTGAGACAAGAGAAACGGTGTGGTGCTAAAAAAGTTTAATTTTCCAGCAAGCCGAGGACACTGTCAGGATTAAACAAACGGTTGCCCAATACTGGACACTTTACGTTTTGAGGCGACCTCACAAAAGCCGCTGTAACTGTTGTTTGCGTACATAGATTTAACTGAAATATGGCACTTTGATTGCCAATGCACTGTTGATGTAAAATTTTGCCAGCATCAGATGTTTTTGTTAAAGTTACGCAAATGTACTCAGGGGTTTATTTATGTAACACGATAATGGTAACAGAGATATTTTGTTATCGATATTTAACAATTAATAACTCAGCAAGGAAATAATTTTTCAACAAAATTTGGCGACCGGTACAGCAATTTACTGTGGATTACATGTAGGAAATTTCATTTAGATTCGCTCAGATTTGACATTTTTATTGTACGATGTCTAGGGGGTTAGTTTTTCCGTACATAGTGTATGTTGTAGCAATGTCGTAGCAAGGGTTGAGCCCTCTCCTTCCCCGACATCTCACTTTTGCCACTGAACGGAGTGTAGCTTTGGTCTAATTCTTACTATAATAGTGATAGCTGAGTTTTTTGCTGTCTCTGTCTGTCTGTCTATGTGTGATTTCTGTTAAACGAAATTATCATTAAAAATACATAAGTTTTTTGCACGAAAACTGAGCACAGTGTTATGCCTCTACTCATGGGTGATCTCATTACGATCAGATTTTGGTGACAATCTGTGATTATGAGAGCTCCTTATCTTATTTTGCAGATTTTGTGATTTGATTTGATTTTAACTTGTTTCAGTTGCCGTGCTACTTTCGTGTTTGTGTATTTAGCTTAGGAAGGCTACTGTAAGTGCTCTATGAGCCTGGTTTGTCTTGCCAACTGTATGTTTGTGTCAACCTTGTGCACTATGTTGTGCTTTTGCTGGCAAATAAGTGATGATGATGATGATTTGTTTGGCCTCTTCCGTAATGCATTTTCGGTGAGATAGCGTCATAGCGATGGTTTATCGGCTTCGCCAGGTGTCAGCAATGATTATACTGTTTTTATACGTGGGTCTATGTTTACCATGCCGAGGCAACCTCCTTTCCCAGGAAACATGTTTAGATTATGTTTCTAGCGTTGTATCTTAGCCTTAGGCCTATCTGTGTTTTCGTTTTTTGCGTTAAATTAAACTTCTGTTATCACTTGTTTTTGAGCATCTCTGGCGTAACGCGGCGCAGTTGTATCGTAGGCCCTATCGCATTGAAAAATGGAAGTTGTGTGAATGATTGTTCAGTCTGATGGAAGTCGATTGTTAGAAAGCTTTTTGTTAGGCTTTACTTGTTATGCCTTATTTCTGGTATAAAATATGCGTGCGTATTTTTTTTGTTTAAAAGATTACAAAGTGCAATTATGTTGCATTATTATGTCGTTTATATTAGTACAGATTAAGTACTTAGTTTATACAAGGCTGTTAGTGAAGTTGTTGCATTATTTCCTGTTTTCCTGATAGTTAATAAGTATGTTCTACTAAAAATAAGTAATCCAATAATTCAAGTCGAGGCCTATGGCTGATATGTTTTTATTCTGTAATAAAACTGAATGTTTTTTTTTAAATTTACAACCAGAATTTTACTGAACGTAAAAAACGTCAAGTAGATACATGAATGAAACAGCGACAGCGTCGCTCAACCGAATTTCAAATCTCAAACTATAGCTTTAACCATTGTTAGGCCTAGTTTACAGTCGACATGGACGATGTCAGCTGGACGGACAGCCGCATACGTGTCGGCACTAGACGCATCGTCTTTGCGTGTTTCGTGCTGCGTGTGTTTTCTACTGTATGTCGTTGCCCTAGTAGACGATTAGCGACGTTTATTTCTTTGGCGTTCGCTTTTTTTGCGGCGAATGCACACACTTCTTATCATTACGAGCGTAAGTGCAATATTGTTACCAAACGTTGTGGGTGCTATGTAGTTTGTTTGCTGTATGTCGAAAGTTTATTTTTGATAATGTTAATTAGACTGCATATCGCCTGCCGATGAACGTAGTGGCGTAGTTTTAGCTGCTCGAGTGTTTCGTCGTGTTTGTGCTCGTCAAATATAATGTCTTGAGTCACTAGTTTGTTACATTTCAGTAGCATCTTGTTGATAAACTGTATATGTTTGTTCGAATAACGCGAAACAGTCTACATTTTGTGATCTGAACGTTTAGCAATACTATTCAATGCATGTAGCTGTGAATCCGGTATGGATAATCACATTTGTGTTTTTAAGTTAGTTGTTTGTTGTTTGTAAACAGCTTGTCAAAACATATGCTTTATAATATATTTGCTGAGTGAGAATAAATTCATTTTCAATCATGTAACGTTTCAATCATGATTGTGTCGTTTATGTAGATACTTACAATCTAACGATACATAGGCCTTAAGGCAAAAAATAGGAGGCGAGATAAAACACGTACGTCTTCTTCCTTATTTTTACAAAAAAAACAGCTGTCGCTGGGGTGGGCCGACCGTATCTCCTACATCTGAAGACCTGCGTCCGACTTCAGGCCGCAGAAAAAAACGATTTCCCAGTGTGATTACAGTCGCATACACGCTATGGTGACGCTGCTATATCAAACGCTACAATGAAGGCTAGTATACTATACGGTAATTCATCGCACGTGGGTGATGGCTGCAGGCAGCAACTTTGCATTTAAAATTTCGGGCAAACTGCTGCAGATAGAGACATGGTCACTTCTTATTAGTGATCTATAACAACTTTAATTAGTCCTGTCTCTCACAGTTTTATAGCCGATCGTACTTAAGTAACGGTCGAGCTATTGGTTGCCGTCGTCTGTCTGTCCGTCCGTCCGTCCGTCTGTAACGGATGTATTATGGCTAAGCTTTAGGTCGTAGAAAAAAAAACTTTTACACGAATATTTAGCCATGTGTGTTGAACTCGGGCATGCAAAATTTCAGCTATCTAGTGCAAGGGGAACATTTTCAAATTTGGGGGTAGGAAAAATGTGCGTTTTCAACGGAAAACTGGACATACGGCCAAGGTTACTATTAATAACTAATAGGAAATGGCATACGCCCTGACAGACGAAGTGAAAATCATTGACCTTGGATGACCTTGAAGGCCGACGCGCGCCATTGCGTCTAAACGGTGCGAGATAGGACCTAGGGTGCTACTGATCACTAATAGGAAGTAGCATATTGGCTTTCAAATGACATAAAAAATACATTGCCCTTGGATGACCTTGAATGTCACTAGTGTTCGATTTACCGGGGGGAGGTTTGGGCGTTTAACCCCTTCACTGGATGAGGACGACTTATTCAATTTGCATTATATTGCATATATAGCTGTTCATCCGAAACCTGACATCTATAGTACGGTCGGTTATCTTATACCTCGTTTACACGATAGAGCAAACATCGAGCAAACGTCGAGCAAATGTATTCAAAATATACGTGCTAATTGCTCGACGTTTGCTCGACGTCTGCTCGATGTTTGCTAGCATTCATCCAGTTAGCTCGACGAGCTATAGTAATTAGCATGCTAATTAGGAGAGCGGGCGGGTTGTAATTGGAAGGCCTATATAACACTTGATCAAGTGATCAGCTGTGGGCTAAGCCTAGACCTACATTTGAGCCAGGGGCGGGGTTTCATCAAGTCTGCTTGATGTTTGTTCGATGTTTGCCCGATTGTGTAAACGGGGTATTATCTTCAGCTGGGCTTCTTGTTGAGATACGGCGACTTATCGGTTGAAAACGCACATTTTTTTCCACCCCACTTTTGTTCAAACCATGGTTTAAACTCAAACTTGAAAATGTTTTTCTTGCACTGGATAGCTTGCACACCTAGCCGTCAAGCCGGGCTACTTAATCGTGCAGTAAGATTTCCTGTAAAATCTACCGTTAAGCCGCAATACATGCGTTACAGATGATAGACAGATAGTCGACGACAGAGCGGACAGACAGACGACAAATCGTACCAAAGACTTTACCTAAAGGTTATCCAAAAATTCTTCTTGAGGCTGTGCATTCTGGCTGTTCTAAGTGCATAGGCGGATCCAGGAGTTGAAGTTGGGGGCCAAGGTCGAGCGCCGAAGGCGCGATCCAAGGCGAGACACCGAAGGCGCCAAGGGGGGGTGCGAAGGGGGTGTTTCTCTCCCCATAAGAAAATGGGTTTGGGTAGGGGGCAGTGCCTCCTCCCCAGAATTTTTTTGTGATATCTTAGGGTCAAAATGGCGCATTTTCGTGGACTCTTGGTGCTAAATTTTTTTTCTATAACAAAAACAATAGAAATACACCAGAAATGCATGGACTGCCATGGAGATTGACTTGCATGCGATATCGTTATTCAGGGGCGTTTATTCCCCCGAGTCTTTAATTGGAACGAGTTTCCACCTTTTCAACTCAAGTTGAAGACTGAAGAGGCGCCGTGTATAGGCGTCGACAGCGTAGGTAATGAGGAGGGAGTCTAGGGGAGCGCGTCGCGAGCTCCCCCAGCGGTGTCCGGAGCGGAGACCCAGCGAAGAACAAATTTGGTAAATTCTAAGCGTCATAAAACACTTTTGCTTGCAAGATAGCATAAATATATCAGAAGTGCAAAATAATAATTATAATAATAGGC
>Ga0209454_1001014_pt1 | contig 16505 bp, 13 predicted proteins | sample WorMetHERISLAND1_2_FD_187400 | JGI IMG/M metagenome (GOLD analysis project Ga0209454, IMG submission 187400) | Marine gutless worms symbiont microbial communities from Max Planck institute for Marine Microbiology, Germany - Olavius geniculatus... | ecosystem: Host-associated > Annelida >...
TGCCCGCGGTACTTGTCATCTCAATGGCATTGAATCATTCTGGTCGTAGGCCAAACGGAGGCTTGCAAAATTCAATGGTGTTCCCAGACATACGTTTCATCTACACCTCGAAGAATGTGAATTCAGGTAGTGCGTCAGTTTGAACAATTACACCTTCTGGCGACGGCGAGCCACAGCCCGCCGTCGCCAGAAGGTGTAATTGTTCAAACTGACGCACTACCGTGCGCCGGCACCGATTGGAAATGGGCGGCCCGAGCGGTACCGATTGCTTTCTATCTACTTATCATTCGGTGGCCCTGAGATCACCCCCTAGCTGGAAAGCCTCCGATATTTAATGCGATGGGGCTGGTCCGCCGCGTCCCCCAAGCGACGACGGCGATCCGCCTCATAGTCCGCGTAGTTGCCCTCGAACCAGGTCACCTGGGAGTCGCCCTCGAAGGCCAGGATATGGGTAGCGATGCGGTCCAGGAACCAGCGGTCATGGCTGATGACCAGGGCGCAGCCGGGGAAGGCGAGCAGAGCCTCTTCCAGGGCCCGCAGGGTCTCCACATCCAGGTCGTTGGTCGGCTCGTCGAGCAGCAGCAGGTTGCCGCCGCGCCTGAGCAACTTCGCCAGGTGCACCCGGTTTCTCTCGCCGCCGGAGAGATCGCCGACGCGCTTCTGCTGGTCCGTACCCTTGAAGTTGAAGCGGCTGCAATAGGCCCGCGAGGGCAACTCGTAACGCCCGACGACGATGTTGTCCGCACCGTCGGAGACCTCTTCCCACACGGTCTTGGAATCGTCCAGGGCGTCACGGCTCTGGTCCACATAGGCGATCTCGACCGTATCACCGATACGCAGCTCGCCTTCACCCGGTTGCTCCTGGCCGGTGAGAATGCGAAACAGAGTGGTCTTGCCGGCGCCGTTGGGCCCGATGATGCCGACGATGCCGCCCTTGGGCAGAGTGAAGGACAGGTCCTCGTAGAGCAGGCGGTCCCCGTAGGCCTTATGCAGCCCCTCGGCCTCGACCACCAGGTCGCCCAGGCGCGGACCGGGTGGAATATAAAGCTCGTTGGTCTCGTTGCGACTTTGGAAGTCGGTGGATTGCAGCTCCTCGAAGCGGGCCAGGCGCGCCTTGCTCTTGGCGTGGCGACCCTTGGGATTGGCGCGCACCCATTCCAACTCGTGCTTGATGGTACGCATACGCGCGGCCTCCTGCTTCTGCTCCAGCGCCAGGCGTTGCTCCTTCTGCTCCAGCCAGGAGGAATAGTTGCCTTCCCAGGGGATGCCGTGACCCCGGTCCAGCTCCAGGATCCAGCCGGCTACCTTGTCCAGGAAATAGCGGTCGTGGGTCACCGCCACCACGGTGCCCGGATACTCGTGCAGAAAACGCTCCAGCCAAGCCACGGACTCGGCATCCAGGTGGTTGGTGGGTTCGTCCAGCAACAGCATGTCAGGCTTTTCCAGCAGCAGCCGGCACAGGGCCACGCGCCGGCGCTCGCCCCCGGAGAGTTTACTGACGTCCGCCTCCCAGGGAGGCAGTCGCAGGGCGTCGGCAGCCACCTCCAGGGTGCGCTCCAGATTGTGACCATCGGTGGCCTGGATCAGGTCTTCGAGCTCCGCCTGCTCCCTGGCCAGGGCGTCGAAGTCCGCGTCGGCGTCCGCGTAGGCGGCATAGACGGCGTCCAATCTCTCCAGGGCCGCCTTGATGTGGCCGAGGGCCGTTTCCAGATTGCCGCGCACGTCTTTGGTCTCGTCGAGTCGGGGCTCCTGGGGCAGATAGCCGACCTTGATGCCGGGCTGGGGCTGGGCCTCGCCCTCGATCTCGGTGTCGGTTCCGGCCATGATGCGCAACAGGCTGGACTTGCCCGCGCCGTTGAGTCCGAGCACCCCGATCTTGGCGCCCGGAAAAAAGGAGAGGGAGATATCGCGCAGGATGATCCGCTTGGGCGGCACCACCTTGCTGACCCGGCTCATGGTGAAGATGTACTGTGCCATAGCTGCTGAAATCCAGGTTTTGTCAGGATCGAAGGGATAAGATGCGCCCTATTATTTCACGAAGCAGGCACCGGGACTTACGCCCTTGACACGCAGTGCTGACCGCTGATTAGGACAGGATTGACAGGATGCTCAGGATTAACAGGATTATTTTTTTCGGGATGACAAGTTACGGGCTTGGTATTCCGTTATTTTCCCGCAGAGACGCAGAGACGCAGAGACGCAGAGACGCAGAGACGCAGAGACGCAGAGACGCAGAGACGCAGAGACGCAGAGAAATCCTCTCTGCGTCTCTGCGCGAAAAAATACAGATAAGCCCATGACTTATCATCCCGATTTTTTTAGGTAGTGGTAAATTTTCAACTGATCGCGAGAGCGCCGGCTTGCCCCGCACCTATCGCTTGGGCGCATCTTGGTGTCGCTGGATCTCTCGGCGATAGGTGCGGGGCGAGCCCGCGCTAAGAGGCTGTCTAAAAAAGGGCCGTAGGCCAGAGTCTGGAGTAGGCTGGGTTGAGGGACGAAACCCAGCGTTTACGAGCAGGCTGGTTTGCCGGGTCTCGTCCTTCGACCCAGCCTACCGACTTACAATTCCCTGGTCGGTAGTCCGGCCCCGTGGCCACCATAGCGCCGGTAAGCCGGCGCCTACCGCTCACTGCAACCCCGGCCGACGCCTGGAAGTTAGCAGCAACTGGTTGATCGAGAAAAAATTTATACGCGCTCGCCCTGCGCTGTAGGGGGAGTGCCCGCAGGGCGATTCGCCATCATTCCGTCTACCAAGGAGGAGGAACCGCTACGCGGGTTCGTAGCGTGCACTGGGCGACCTGACCCCATTTCCCTCCAAGAGGAGGCTCACCGAAAAAAATTTTTAGCACTCACCTTGAAAGAGTGCTGACAGGGGTCTACACTTGCCTGCATACAATATTTTGTGCGCGCGGAGGCCCACATGCACAACATATCGCAGGTGACATTCTTCCCGGTTGAAAACGGAAACACCGTTCTCCTAGAAGCTGGAGACACGACGATCGTTACCGATATCCACTATCGTCAATGCGCGGCCAACGAGAACGACGATGATTGTTACGACTTCGCGGATGAACTTCGCGCGGCGTGTAAGCGGAAAACCGGCAAATACGAATACGTTGCCGATGTTTTTGTATCGACGCATCCTGAGGAGGATCACGTTAGAGGCTTTGACACCCTCTTCCATACTGGTCCCCCAGAGAACTATGAGCCGGACCCGGAAGATGACGATCCCAAAATCCTCATCCCTGAGCTTTGGGTCAGTCCGTACGCTGTGTCCGCTCCCTCGCAGTCTGAAGTATCCGAGGAGTTTCTCAAGGAAGTGCATTGCCGTAACGACCTTGTTGGAACCGCAAGTGGTCGCAAGGACGGAAACCGGATCAAGGTGCTATCGCTTGACGGCGACGAGACCAAAGGGAGTATCGGAAACGATTTCTCCTGGACCCTGTTGGCCCCAAATGACACCGAAGCGAAGGTAAACAAGGACGAAAGTTGCAACAAATCGAGTCTCGTAATTCGCTGGCAGTTTCAGGCGACCGGAAAACGCGTGTTGCTTGGTGGCGATGCCACAGTCGATGTCTGGGAACGCATCTAGGACGACTACCAAGACAACATTGACTCGATTGATTGGGACGTACTCCTTGCACCACACCACTGCTCTCGGTACAGCATGGGACGCAAAAACCCGGACAAAGACCGACACATTTACTCGAACAATGCCCTGAACGCGCTCGGCCAGATGATCGGCTGTGGCTACGTTGTCTCCAGCAGCAAGGAAATTAAACGAGCCAGCAGTGAGGAAAAACGAGACGGAAAAGACCCCGGTCCCCCTTCGTGGGATGCAAAACAAAAGTACCTCCGCATCTTGGAGAAAAACGACTCCCCTGATCCAAACGGACGATTCCTCAATCCGGCCACACACCGCGATGGGGACCCGGCACCTGTTGTGATCGAGTTTTCACGAGCTGGATCAACGCTCAGGGTTTCGAACAAGCGAGGGAATGCCCCCGCCATCATCACGGCAGCCGCTAGCACCCCCCACACATACGGATGATCCCTTGTCTGACGACATTCAGCTTTGGAGTCGCCACTCCGGGATAGCGCAAGTCTCCTGGAAGGGTTGTCCTCTGGACCTCCGACAGGAGGCGGCCATTCTCAAGGCATCCGACTTTGTGGCGAAGGATTCGGTACGCATTCTTCGGACGTGCGGATTAGATAAAGTTTCGGACGAGTTCCTCTATATCGTTCAGTTTATTGTCCTTCGAGACACCACTCCACGCGCACCCAGCGTCGACATTCGCACCAGAGAACCCTTCGTCTTGGTTTACTCCAGCGCGGACTTTGACTACCGAACCCCAACGCTCTACTCGGACCGGTCGGATTTTCCCACACGCCTTCCTCATCTCAACCCTGTTGCGGCTGGCCTTCCGGCAAGTCCTTGCCTCTCCCGGCAAGGCAATGCTCTTCTCTATGAGCAGGGGGGTGTGGCAGCCCTCATATCCACCCTGTCTCAATGGCTCTTTGATGCGGTTACAGGCAACCTTGAACATGACGGTTGGGAACCAACACCAGTTCCAGGTATTAAAGGCGGCTATGAATCCTGTGTAGACGGAGCCCATCTCCAGCAGCACGCCTTTGAGCATCCGAGAGGCGGAGTACTCAGGGGCCTAGCTGAGCTGAAGGAAACGTCTCTCGACGACCATACAAAACGCTCAGCGATTTTCTATGGCGACACGTTTCAGAAACGCGATTCGCTATGGCAAAGCTACCGACCAAAGATCAAGAACAAGCAACTATCCCTATTAGACGGTACTACTTTTCTCCATTTACCCTGGTATTTTCTCTGGCCCGACAAGAACAACGCCACCGATGACCGGGTGCGCAATACTGTTACCACCATCGACATGCTGAGATTTCTGGCCCATTCCGCCGGGAGTTCCAGTCAGCTCGACGTCGTTTTGACGGAAATACGCAATGTTCTGACAAAAATACGTGATCGGCACCTCTTTCAACCTCAGTATTTTGCCGTCGCTCTTGTGTCTATGGCGGCCAAAGCCTTTGATCCCGACGATTCCAGGACTCGCCACTGGAGAAGCACGTAATCTCGAACTCTTGTTTTTTCTCTGCGCCTACAATGAACAGGCTGATCCTGCTTTCAACGTTATTGCTCAAACGCAACATCTGAGTACGCCAACCCGGAATCTCTTTCTTCAGACCAGCGGCTTACAAGAACCATATCCTCCTGTTGCCGTCATCGGTTGTGGTGCCCTTGGCTCACATGTGATCGACTTCCTCTATCGCAGTGGATGTTCTCGATTAAGCCTCATTGATCATGACTTGTTCGCCCCGCACAACATAGCACGTCACATACTCCGTGAAGGGGCTGTTGGCTTTAACAAGGCCCGAGCGATCAAGAGAGAATTTGGAAGCATTGCGGAAAATCATTGTCGAGCAAAGGCTCTCGACATTACGCGATTAACCGATGATGATTTGAAGAAAGCGGTTGGAGAACGGATTGAACACATCATTGATGCAACCGCGAGTCAATCGGTACTTCGACGCTTGTCTAGGGTCGGTATCACGTATCGCGTTACCCGAATCGAAATCGCCGATGAAGGACGACTCGGATTTACTTTGTCTGAAGGATCGGAACGCAATCCCCGCATCGACGACCTCCAAATGCTCGTCTACGCCAGCGCGAGTGGGCGTCCGGAGGTGGCCCGCTGGCTCTCCAGCGCCACTCATACCGCGTCCACTCATGTCGGCATCGGATGCACTTCCGCCACGATGGTGATGCCCGATAGTACGGTGTGTCTCCATGCCAGCGCGTCCATGCCCAGGATACGTCGGGTTCTTCACGATCCGACCTCTCCTGGTGGATTTCTTGTTACTTCGACAGACGAGTTTGGAACCCCGGTGGCGAGTTCCTGGACGACGGTTCCCCCGTTGACCCTTCTCGAGCTGTCAGTGCTTCAGCAACAATCACGTGAAAAACTTTGGACGTTGCGGATTCATACGCCACTTCTCGATACGCTTACAGCCGCTACTCGCTCTCGTGCTCCCAACGAAGCTGGTGGATATCTTTACGGACGCTACGACATTCGTCAGCGGTCGGTAACTGTTGTTTGGGGAAACATTGCTTCCCCTTTGAGCACGAGTCCGACTCGGTTGACGCTTCCTCGCGCCGGACACTCTCGAAAAGAGAGGCACTTCATCGAGACAACTCATGGAATCTGCCTCGTTATGGGGTCATGGCACAGTCATCCGTTGGGAAGCAGTCGACCCTCATACACCGACCTGCAACAAGCAAGGAAGGCAGCTGCCTTGAATACGAAGACCCTTGTACCGTTCATTTTCCTTATTCTTGGCCGCTTTGGCAATAGCGTCTACCTGAGTATTCCACAGAGCTGGCAGGAAGACTGACCATTGTACCGGCAAAGTTCGCATTGATACATTTTACGATTAAACCAGCAATGAACATCCAAACGCTGTTTGCTGATGAATACAATAGACGGTCTCGTCTTGCGCCGGCACTGTTTGCTCTGTTTCCAGCAATTGTATGCGCTGCCGTATGGTTACCTGACATATACAAGTTCGGCACCAGCATAATCACCATTGCCATCGCGTGTGATTTCCTGTTGTTTCTCGCTAACATTTCTCGGGAACTGGGCAAGAACCGACAAGGGGCGCTTTATGAAAAATGGAATGGAAGGCCGACTACTCGGTTCCTTCGCCATCACGACAATACGATCAACAAACACACCCAAAAGCGGTATCACTCTTTTCTCGCTACGACGGACGCTCAGCTTCCTATGCCAACGGCAGATGATGAAGCCAATGATCCGGATGCTGCTGACGACGTATACGAGGCAAAGGTTGATTGGCTTGTCGCGCAAACAAGGGACAAAAAGGTGTTTGCGGCCCTTTTTGAAGAAAATGTGACCTATGGGTACCGGAGAAACATGCTGGGTATGAAGCCAATAGGCATCGTCATATCAGTAGCTTCCTTGTTCGGGTGTCTCTTTGGAATTTACTTGACCGGCGCCTGGAAGGGCCCGGTGAAACTGGCAACTGTCTGCGTAAACGCGTTTGCGTTGGGTCTTTGGATGCTTGTGGTTACGGAAGCATGGGTGAAGAGCGCCGGGGACGAATACGCAAAGAGGCTTCTGGCCGGCTGTGATGTTCTCTCGAAGCAGACAAATAGCAGGGGCTAACCTTTATCTCAGGCATTTGTCGGGCATCGTGCTTGGATTATGGATCAGGCGTATCCGACATCTCAGCGTTCCCCACCCATCACGACAGTCTTTTCAGTCGGCACGATCACACGAGTGCCGTCCGTGAGCCGGCCGGCGCGCCGTGCGAACCTTCGGTCGTCAAAGGTATACAGCGCCGTGCAATGGGCGCTGCCCGTCAGATGTAGGGCGTCCGCGAAGTCCATTCCTTATCGAAGTCCGCGAGCCGTCGTTCCCCGGGCAGCTCACAGCGCAGTAATCCATAGCCGTCTTCGGCCCGCGATGGGGGAATAGCCTTGCACACCCCCTTGCACACCCGGATACGGATGTCGTCTCCTTCCAGCTCGAAGTCCAGCTTGCTGCCGGGGGCGATGCTGAGTCGGCGGCGGATCGCCGCGGGGATAACGACTTGGCCCTTATCAGAGACGGTGACGGTCGCCATCGGTGATGGATTCTCTTAACTGAGTAAGAACCAAAGTTTAACCGATGATCCAAAGGGTTGCTCGTTGGTGCCGGAATCGCTGCAAGCCGGCGCATTGTGGTCGCTCGCGCGGGGCTTTGGGGCCGTGCCAAAGCGGCTACGCCAACGCAAGAAAATCCTCAAATACCTTGTCAGGAAAACATGATTTTGTAGGTTGGGCACGGCGCACCAGGGACGGTGCGCCGTGCCCAACGAAGTGTTGATGTCGGGCACGTCGGATCGTCTCTGATCCGGCTTTGCCTAACCTACGCGCTCCGCACCGGCGCTTGGAAGAAAGAAATTTATACGCGCCCGCCCTGCCGCCATTCGACTTCCACTACCTGAGCTGTGCCCTGGGCGAGCTGTCCTATGAGCACTACCGTGACAGCGACAACCTGGTCGTCCGGCTGAACCTACCTAACATGCAGTATCCCGCGGGACACAAGGTCGCGGTCTATGCCCAGGCAGTACGAGGACTGACCAAGCTGGAATCCGATCCCGAGCAGCAGCTCAAGTACCTGGACTTCATCGACATCTACGCGGCACTTGACGATAATGAACGGGCCGAATACCAACGCGACTATCCCGACGAGGCGCAGACCATGAGCCGATTTGCCGAACGTTTCCACGAAAAGGGCAAGCAAGAGGGCATACAGCAGGGTATGCAGCAAGGCGAAGCCTTGGTTTTGGAACGATTGCTGCATCTGAAATTCGGCGCCTTACCCGACGCGGTACAGCGCCGGATCGAGCAGGCTAACGAGCAGACCCTGTTGGAATGGTCCGAGCGGGTCCTTACCGCCAGTCACCTCGACGAGGTTCTGCACTGAGAGCGAGGCGCAACCCAGATAGATGACGGGTATAGCCGGCAACGATACCGGCTCAGGCCTCGGGTCCGAAACAGCCCGGATAGTCGTCGCAGACCTCACAGGAGGGCGCGCGGCAGGTATAAATACCCCCTGTCTCACACAGCTGCTTGTAGAGAAAGCGCTTCCATTTCATGTCCTTGATGTTGCGCGCTACGAGGGCCGGGAAATTCCGGCGCATCAATTCCGTCAGACCCGCTCGGGACCACAGACCCAGATCGCTCCATAAATGGTCGGAGGCCATGCAGCCTGCCGCCAGGATGTGGGCCATCCAGACCTCGGACGGGGATGCACCGGCCTCGTGGCTCAGCATCAGTCGCACCAGGTCGTCGCGCTCGTCGGTGCGTTCTTCCCGAATCGTCGGACTCAGGAATACAAAGGTAGGCAGGGTGGCCCCGGGAAAGTGATATGCCATCAGGCAGCGGAAGGCGGTGGGGGACAGCCCGAGCCGCGCTGGCAGAGCGCTCTCTCCCGCTCATGAGCCGGCGATCATACAGACCAGCGCATGATCGTTGCCGACCCCGGTGGCTCACGCCATCAAGGCATTGTAGGTTTGCGCCGCTGGGTCGATTGCGACGGCTGCCGAGGCGGCCACACTCAGAATTTCACCGACGCAATGGCAAAAGTAAGAGCACTTGTCTCCTGAATAGATTCGAGAGAAGTGGTCTTTGCTCAATACCACCTGAACCACCGCGCGCCATGAGCCAACATGGTGCGCAGATACGAACCACCGCGTTTACTGATCCCTAACAGGCGGATCTTGCCACCGGTCCCGTGCCGGCGTGGTACTACCCCCCGAGGGTGACAGCAACCTACCGCCCGTTGGGAAACCGACGCCCCTTGAGGGCTTTTCTCAGCAACGTGCGGTCGTCGGTGACGAGCGGTGCGCGATTGGCCTCGGCGAGTGCGAGGTAGAGGCAATCGTAGACCGGGTGATCGAGCGAACGGGTTACACTCGATGCCCTCTCTACCAGAGAACACGCGTCGCTGAGCACAAGAATCTGCGGCAGCATTGCGAGAATATCGTCGATCTGTTCCGGGTCGATGGCATTCCGGCGCCACTGTTTCGCGGATTGAGTAGGATCGCGTAGGGTGGGAAAGCGCCTGCCGGGTGCAGGGGCGCATCGGCAGGCCGCGCATTGGAAGCGGTATCCTGTTTCAAAGTGTCGCGCTGATGCTGGGCGATGCCCTGGCGTTCTTAGAGCTGACCCTGATCCCGGATTACCGGGGTTTCCTCCTCGCTATCCTGCCGCCGGGCGGATTCATCGCCTTGGGATTTCTCCTGGTAGGCAAACGGCTACTGGAGCGTGGGAACAAGCCAAAGGAAACTACGAATTACGCGAATCAGCGCGAATCGGATTGTTTGCGCCCAGGGGAATATTCGCGTCGATTCGCGTGATTCGTAGTAAACAGACGCTTGCTCGGGCAACATCGAACAATGCCGAACAGATTCGCCGGAAGCCGGCGACTGGTCGCTGGTGACCGGAAGCCGGTATCATCCTCACCCTCGAGTAGCCGAATGCGGAGCATGTTCATGTACATTGGTGATTATCTGGGCCGGCGTGCGCTCTATTCTCCCGATCGGATCGCGATCATCGACGCCGGCAAGGAACCCGTCCTGCGGCTCAGCTACCGTGCGCTCGACGAGCGGGCCAACCGGCTCGCCGGCTGGTTGCGGGAGGTCGCCGGCGTCGGCAAAGGGGATTGGGTTGCCATCCTGGCCCGGGACGGGGTGGAGCATCTGGATGCCTTCTTCGCCTGCGGCAAGCTCGGTGCCGTTCACACCGCCCTCAATTGGCGTCTGCATGCCAAGGAGATCGCGGCCCTGATCGAGCGGACCGGGCCCAAGGTCCTGCTCTACTCCGACGACTTTCGAGAGGCCGCACGGTTTCTGCAGCAGAAGGCGACCGACCGGTCCCACGCCATCGGCCATTATGTGCATTGTGAAGGCGCCGGTATCCCGAACAGTCATTCGCTCCGGGAGGTGATGGAACGGGCCTCACCCGCGGCGATCACCTGCGACTCCCTGGACATGGAAGACACCGCCTGTCTGCTGTTCACCGGCGGCACCACCGGGCTCCCGAAGGGCGCCATGATCAGTCATCGGATGATCGTGTGGAACGTGCTCAACACCGTAATCCATGATCTGCATCACGATGACATCTATCTGTGTGTGTTCCCCCTGTTCCACGCCGGGGGTCTGTTTGCCTATCTATCCTCTCAGATCATCCTGGGCAACACCAGTGTGCTCACGCGCCAGTTCGACCCGGTCCAGGTGCTCGACCTCATCGAGCAGGAGCGGATCACGGTCTTCGCCGGGGTGCCCACCATGTATCAGGTGATGACCCAAGCCTCGAACTGGGCGACGGCTGACCTCGGCAGCCTGCGGTTCTGCACCAGCGGAGGCGCTCCCTTGCCGGTGCCCCTGATCGAGCAATACGGCGAACAGAAAGGAGTCCGGTTCAAGCAGGGCTTCGGCATGACCGAGTTCGGCCCCGGCTTGTTCGCCTTGCCTGCGGAGGATGCAAGGCGCAAGGCAGGCAGTATCGGACGCCCCAACTATTTCATCAATGCCCAGGTGATGGACGACGCCAACCGCCTGCTGGGCCCCGGCGCCGTCGGCGAGCTGGTGTTGAAGGGCCCCAGCCGTTTCTCCGGTTACTTCGCCGATCCCGAGGAGAGCGCCCGAGCGCTGGACGCGGACGGCTGGTTCCACACCGGCGACCTGGTCTACCGGGACGAGGAGGGGTACTTCTTCGTCACCGACCGCAAAAAGGACATGTACATCTCGGGGGGTGAAAACGTCTACCCCGCCGAGATCGAGGGCGTGCTCTACCGGCACCCGGCCGTTTTCCAGTGCGCCGTCATCGGGGTCCCGGACCCGCGTTGGGGCGAGGTGGGGGTGGCCTGCGTTACCCTGAAACCTAGGGCGACGGTCACCGAGGATGAGCTCATCGCCTTCCTGCGCGAGAACTTGGCCGCCTACAAGGTGCCCAAGCAGGCCCGGATCCTGGAGGCGCTGCCCTTATCCGGCATGGGGAAGATCCTCAAGCGGGACCTCAGGGAGCGGATCCTCGCCGAGACGCCTCCCGGCCCGTGAGCCGGGGGCCTGGAGGATGGGCAAAGCAAGCGCCCGGCAAGCTGGGCTCGAGGCCGCGGTCATTCCACGCAGAGTCCTGAACCGTGATGGTTTAGGAGGATGCACTCGGCGTAGCGTGCCCATCGCTATTTGATGGGCACGCTACGCCTGATTTGTGTTCCGGCCAGCGGCCGCGGTTTGGAAAGCCCGGCGGAAAGACGAGCGCTCGCGGCCTTCTGGAAGGACAGGCTTCGCTTTGCCCATCCTACGGGCTGACTAACCGCGTCGAAAAGCCCCTCTCCCGCCGGAAGAGGGGCTTGCCCCGCACCTATCGCTGGGGGGAGCCAATAGAGATGCTGCTGGAGCTACCGGCGATGGGTGCGGGGTAAAGGGAGAGGGGATCAAAGGGTGAAGATCGGTGCTTTTTGCGACACCCTCTCCCAAGGGAGGCGCGGGAGTGAAGGTAGCATTACTTTCGATTTTCTTAGTCATTTTCAGGATCACCCTGGCCGCCGCGGCCGGAGCCGATGAATACTGGAGGCTCCCGATTCCGCCCCAAGGGACCGCCCCCGCCGACTATGTGGAGCCGGCGAAGGACCTCTCCCCGGCGGCCTGCGGCGTGTGTCACCGCAAGCAACTCCGGGAATGGTCGTCCTCGCTACACGCCCGTTCCGCCCTTGGGGGCGTGTTGGGACAGCTCCCGGCATTCGACCCGGAGACCCAGGTTTCCTGCCTGAATTGTCACGCCCCGACGAGCGAGCAACAGGCCAGGTTTCTGACCGCCGAGGCGGGCCGGGTCCGGTCGCTGAGCGGGGTCGATTGCGTAGCCTGCCATGTCCGCCACCATCGCCGCCATGGACCCGATTTCAGGCCGATTACGCCCCATGGCCGAGTGGAGGCGCTGCCTTTGTTCAAAGACGCGGCCTTCTGCTCCTCTTGTCACCAATTTCCGGACTGGGGCGAGCGGGTAAAGGGCAAGCTGCTGGAGAACACGGAGCAGGAATGGCGCGCCTCTCCCTATGCGCCGGCGGGCATCGGCTGTCGGGATTGCCACATGCCCGCCGGCAGCCATGCCTTCAAGGGCATCCATGATCCGGGGATGAGCCGCAAGGCATTATGGGTAGAGGTCCGGCGCGGGCAGGAGGGGATCGAGCTGCGGGCGCGCAACCTGGGGGCCGGTCATGCACTGCCCACCTACGCCACCCCCCGCATCCGGGTGACCCTGCGTAGCGGAAGCCCGGCGGGCGTCGAGTTGGAGCACATCATTCAGCGTCGCCTGCACTGGGACCCTGACACGGGTTGGACGGAGGTAGCGGACACCCGGCTGGGGCCCGGTCAGGAGCTGCGGCTGGCGCTTGCGCTGGAGCCCGTTGCGGACGCGGAAGCGATTCTGTTCGTCGAGCCGGACGCCCTCTACTATGAGCAGGTGTATCCGAGCCTCGAAAAATCTATCGGAGGGGAGCTCGATCCGACCTCCTTGCGACTGCTGCGGGAGGCAAAACACCGGGCCGGCCAGACCGGCTTCGTGCTCTATCGGGCCCAGTGTCCGCCCTGGCCGGGACGGGAAGTCGCATGCACGGTCGAGCCGGCACCTCCGGACCCATCGGGTCATGTAGGATGCGGTGAGCACGGCACGCCGTGGCAGGATTGCACTAACCCTGACTGCGAACCGCATCAGTGGTGCGGTGAGTGTGGTATGCCGTAGCAGGACCGCACCAATCCCGACACCGCCAACGATATCTTTGGCCACACCTGCCGAAGCGGACCTGGGTTATCCGGCCGTTGGTCAGCCCGATCCGTACCTTCATGTGATTCACTGCAATCCGCCAATAGTACAGGATTTTCAGGATTAACAGGATTCTTTGTCGTGAAGAGCGCTTGCTGGTTTGGAAAGAGGCTGTCTAAGAAAGGGCCGTAGACCAGAGTCTGGAGTAGGCTGGGTTGAGGAACGAAACCCCGCACCTGAATTCTCCGGTTATCCGCGCCAACAGCACGTTATCCCTCGCGACCGAAGGATTTAGGTGCGGGGCGAAACCCAGCATATACGGCCCAGCCTGGTCTGATGGGTCTCGTCCTTCGACTCAGTTAAACAGGGCTGATCCCTTACCCCTTACCGGGGCTGGGCATGTATTCAGGTCCCTTTTTTTTCATGCTCGAACCCGTAGGGTGGGCTGTGCCCACCAAATGTGTCCGGATGGTGGGCACAGCCCACCCTACGGCAGGGCAACCGAAAGATAATGCGCTGGAAAACAACTGGTTAAAGCAACTGGATACAGAGGTAGATTGGGCCAAGCCGGAGCGCCGCCATCCTGACGGCAAATGGTTGCCGGCAAGTTGCCGGCGCTCCGCTGGTCCGTGCCCAACCGTAGGTTGGGTTAGCCCCTCACCGAGCGCCATCGATCAAGCGATCGATGGCGCTCGGTGAGGGGCTAACCCAACAGGTCGGTTCCCTCAACCAACGCCAAACGATCCGGGACCGTACCCGGACAAACCCGGCACCGAACGCGGCGCAACGCAACACGTCAAACTTGTCCCGACGCAGGAGGGATCTTTTCCCCCGGAAAACGCCGAATAATTCAGGATTGCCCGGCAACACATTGACTTTACCCGTCAGTCGGTTATGTTCGGTTATGTTTGGTTATCCGACGAGCGCTGTTTTCTGCCCTACTCAACCATCCTGTGGAGGATTCCCGATGAACCCACGCCGAATCTCCCTTGTGGGGGTGCTCTTCTGCGTCCTCGCCCTGCTCTTCGCCACCGCCTCCGCGACTCAGGTCCCGGGGCCCCTGGTCGATACCCAATGGCTGCGGAGCAACCTGGATAAGGTCCTGGTTCTCGACGTGCGCAAGGACGTGAAGAGCTTCGGGAAAAGGAGCAAAAAGGCGGGGGCGGTGAATCCCTGCGGCGTCGCGCAACGGAAAGGACCGCTCAAGGTCGCGGGCCACATACCGGGCGCGGTCTTGGTGCCCTGGAACAAGGTTACCGCCAAGCGCAAGGTAGCGGGCAAGCAGCTCAAGGTCCTGCTGCCCGCAAAGGCCGATTTTGAGCGGCTTATGCAAAAATCCGGCGTCGACAACGACAGCGCCCTGGTGATTACCAGCAAAGGAGAAGCGGTTATCCACATGGCACTCGCTGCCCGCCTGTTCTGGACCCTGAAGTACTTCGGATTCGACAATGTGGCCCTCCTGGACGGCGGCACCGCACAATGGATCAAGGACAAACAGAACATCGAGTTCGGCAGATCCAAGACCAGGAAAGGTAATTTCAAGGCCACTGCCGAGCGCGGCGAAATCCTGGCGAGTATGGAAGAGGTCGAGAAGTTGGCCGAGGGTCGGGGCACTGGCCAACTGGTAGACGTGCGCAGCACCGGGGAATATCTGGGCCTGACGGCATCCGGAAAGCTGGCCCGGGGTGTCAAGGGCCATATCTCCGGGGCGAAGAGCTTCCCCATCAGCCTCTATGCCAACTCTTTCGGTACGGCCACCCTCTACGACAAGGACCGGATCAAGCAGGTAGCGGCATTGCTCAAGGTGAATACCGAAGCACCTACCGTCTTCGTCTGCAGCTCCGGTGTAATGGCCAGTCTCGCCTGGTTCGTCACCTACGAGCTGATGGGCAACAAAGATGCGCGACTCTACGACGGCTCCATGCATGAGTGGAGCCACCGCGGTGAGCGCGTGGTATCGATGGTCATCGAATAATCCGGGCTGATGCGCGTGATTCGGAGCGATCCTGAATGATTCGGCGACGTGTGTTGTCCGGGGGATTTTGCGTCGGCCGCGTGGAAAATGCCTGGGAGCACGGCGTCGAATGCGGCGCAACGCAACACAACTCCTCCCCCTCTCCCGCCGGGAGAGGGGCTTGCCCCGCACCTATCGCTGGGGGGAGCCAGTAGAGATGCTGCTGGAGCTACCGGCGATAGGTGCGGGGTAAAGGGAAAGGGGATCAAACAACATGAACCGAGCTGTGCGTGCCGACAGACACAACGACCGCTCGGCAGCGAGTCTCTCTTGCTGCCTTGCACTGGTCCTGCCGGTCCTCATAACCGCCGCCGGCTGCACGGCACCGACCGTGACCCGAGAAACATCCCCGGCAGCGGTTGCCCAGGCCGGGGAGTATCGGTCGACCGGCATCCGAATCCGGCTCATCAACGCCCTGCGGGCAGGGGACCGGGGTACGCTCCTCAAGAGTCCGGGCTGGGTCGAATACGTCCTCGCCGTCGCCAACACCGGCAGCCGCCCCCTCACGATCCACGATGTAAAGCTCCTGAACGCGGCCGGGCGCTATCTGCCCTCGGCGGCGGCCTACGAGCAAGTCATCGCCCCGCCCAATGCGGGGGGTCGGGTAGCCGCAACCACCGCCGGTGCGGCAGTCGGACAGATCATCCCGTTCGGGGGGCCGATCGTCGGCATCATCTCCGAGGCCGTCTCCGCGTCCACCGCCGAATCCAGGGAGAACGCCGGACGGGCGTTCGAACGGCACAAGCTCAAGGCCATCGAGCTGGCACCGGCAGGGAAAATGACCGGCAGCGCTTTTTTGCCCGATATACCGGCAGACGAAGCCAAGGCCCTTGTCGTCAGCTATGGCCACGGCAACCAAACCAAGCGGATCGAGATCCGGTTGTCACCTCAGAGGGTCGGCCTGAGTGGATAGTGATTAGTAATTAGTGAGGGTCTAGATAACTTTAGAGAGGATTTTCTCTCAGTAAAACGAGTATTATATCATATAAGTTTTCCTCCCGATGATTGAATCTGAATTCACATTCTTCGAGGTGTAGATGAAACGTATGTCTGGGAACACCATTGAATTTTGCAAGCCTCCGTTTGGCCTACGACCAGAATGATTCAATGCCATTGAGATGACAAGTACCGCGG
>Ga0209454_1001015_pt1 | contig 16504 bp, 12 predicted proteins | sample WorMetHERISLAND1_2_FD_187400 | JGI IMG/M metagenome (GOLD analysis project Ga0209454, IMG submission 187400) | Marine gutless worms symbiont microbial communities from Max Planck institute for Marine Microbiology, Germany - Olavius geniculatus... | ecosystem: Host-associated > Annelida >...
CTCATGTTGACCTACCCTAAGTCGACAATGCGCGTTCGGCGTATACCAATGCATTTGAGTTCGGGCCACGTGACTTTGATGCCGGGGAAATTTTGCCCCCCCCCCTCCCTAATTTCCCCCAGTCGGACTTAGGGCGCCGGGCGGACTTACGTTGGGCTTTGCCCCAAATTTCTAGTTACAAATTTTTCTCTTAATTCTGATGGTAAAACAATTTTGATAATCGGTTAATATGTTATGAAGTTAAGGTGTATAAAATGGTGCCATTTTTGGCTGACCCTGTAAGTGTGCGAGATGACGGGTAGTTGGAGGTAGATGTGCTCGGCGTGCAGGCAGCGGCGGCCGGTCGTCGTGAGTATCCGTGCTGGCACGTTGACGCAGGCTCGTGACGCCGTGCTCAGTGGCTTTCTTCGCAGCGGATGTCTAGCTGCCAGCGGCGGCGACTGCGGACAACACGGCTTAGAAACGGCTGGAGGATCAACCGTGATGTCACACAGATCACGTGGGTTCACAGCGGTCCTCGACGTCAGATCAGGCAGAGTATTCACAGCGGACGACTTGACGTCGTTATCTGATTGGCTGACGGCAAACGCCAAACGACAACCACTTCCGGTTGTTTCAGGTTTGAAATGAGAGCCGGAAACACCGGCGGCTAACGGTCGAAGGTCGCCGGAAGTGGCAGCGGGCGTCTGAAGGTCGCTTTCGAGCACGTATACGAGATGATGTGACGATGCAGGGTAAAAATGAGGTGGTGATGCGACGTTCTGGTCGAGCTGTCGGAAGCGTAGACTGTGCAGCAGCGTCGCCATCCACGACGACGGTGTGGAGTTGATGTTGCGGTGCTGCGTTACGCCGACGTGTTTGATCCATGACGGACGACAGGCACCGTGTTTGACGCGCGACTGCAGCGTGTAGCATTCCAGACACTGATCATCATCTTCACCCCACACTTCATCATTATGATCGTCATCGTTTCTATCATCATCATCATCGTCGACGTCGTCGTCGCCTTCATTATGCTTTCTACTGTTCAGCATGCGGCGCAGCATCCGACCAGAAATCGACGTAAGATCATCGGCTTCCGACTGTGAAAAAAACAAGCACAATGGGTTCTACCAACCAACTTGTTAATTTTTTTTCGCCGTGGCGACATCTGTCGGCGACCGGAAATAATTGTTTCGTCCGAAGAAGACAAACAGCGGTTACCAAAACGTTACCGATGACAAAAAGCTGTCATTTTGTGAATTTATAAAGCATTGTTGTTTTTGTTACAAGCTGTGGATTTATTTAGAAACAAACAAATATTGTGGTCGAGCGATATTCGTCGGCCGGCAAAATCCCATCTCGTGTTACTAAAATTTGAGCATCGCTAAAGTCAGCCGAGTGCACGTAATTATACAGAATAATAGCATAATAACCCGTAGCTGTGTCATTAAAACAAAACCCATATTAAGCTGGCTTACAAAAAAGCGTTGATTCTATCTCGCCTAAACTTTGTCAGATTGTCAGTATAGCTAACTAGCTGTGCAGAATCGATTAAACCCCTGGTTATAAATCCTTTCTAAATTTCAAACACTATTTAATTCACACACTGTGATTATGTTATACCACGTCAGAGATTGCAAATAGCCAAATATTGCAAAAAAATCGTCTACTTACCATCGTGCCTGAATCCAACGCAGAAAATGTTAACTAAGGCAGCGTTCACATAGTCACGAGTACGAGTCCGGGTTTCAGTTTACGAGTAAATGCTCAGCGAATAAAACATAATTCATTTTCTTTGCAGACTGCTACGCCACATAAAGGACTAAAACGTAGATCCAACTAAGAGTGCACGTTTGTTTTGCACAGCGAGGACGTATAGACGTAATGAGCAAAAGCAAATAAATCATAGGCTGGTTACGTATTGTCTCCCGTTGCTGATCTTAATGTCAGTTGAAGCATCAACTATACTGTAAATGTTCTGTCAGTGACATAACGAGGGGCACCCATTATAGGCTCCCGATAACTAGAAAGCTACAGTGTATATTTACCAAATAGGCGCCTAAAATATCAGATTTAATAAACCTCTATAACTCTAACCTCGACTTTAACCCTAACCTTTATCTTCACAGCTGTTAAATAGCTCATCAATTTTGACTGATTATCTACAATAGGCCCACGTGTTATAGTCACAGAATTGAAATACGCAAGAAATTACGCAACGAGCAGAGCAACAGACGCAGCTAACGCAATTGACGCAACAACCAAAACCCAAGGAACCAAGGATAGAAGCGGTGTCTATTCTTGCGTCTTAGCCTATTCGGATAAAAACTAGGCACGACTACACGAGAGTGTTTATTAGCCGAACACTCGCAAATCGCAATGTTGCGGGCAGGGGAGGCGAAAAGTCGCTTACATCGCAAAGCTACGGCGTTTGACTGAGCCGCGCAGCCTGTGCGACGCGACTGCACTGCAGTTATAGGCCCTGTAGTTAGTTGATGAACTCAATTTGCACAAATTGCGCCTGTTGGCGACGATGTGAATTACTGTGCACGGCGTAAAGTGGACAATTATTATAATATTCGAATAACGGAACGACCGCGCTCGAAATGACTAGATAGATCCGTGTTTGACGTCGCGCCTAGCACCTCTAAACGGCGAACAGAAAATGTGCGGTTAACATAACTTAACTGATAATAATGGCCGAAGACTTCTAAGTTCAAAGCCTACATCGTACATGAACATGGTAAAATACTAGGCCTATGTGCGAAAACGTTAACCGAGTTAACTGAACAAACCTTAATTCTGTTTCGCTTCCCTGTTATTTCTGTTTGCCTGTTAAGTTCCTCGTAAACCAACGTTTATCAAATTTTATTTTTAAAAGATTTAACTAAAGTTGAAATAACAATTTTTTTTCTATGCAAGTTGGTATGTTTCTGGTTTTTTGAAGCTGTTATATAAAATAATATTTAGCATTTCCAATCGTTTTCGGTGAACGTTTGCTGCACATGCTTTGGCGACAATAATGTCTTATGTTGCAATTAAACAGGAAACCTGTCATTGTGCATGCTGAAAACGAGTACACGACTAAAAAAGCTCAATGAATCTTCCTTTCATCGAAGAAACATTGGGACACACAGTGCTCTGATGATAATTTAGTGAGTGGACTAGGGTAAATGCTTGGAATGATGTGGAGTGACAAAGCTAGCACTGAAAACGTTATACAGGCCATTGAGAAAAACAGGATGCGAGATCTGAAGTCTTTCATGTGTCAGAACACCTTGACAAGAAAAAAACTAGACTGTCAAAGTAATTGATAACTAATAGTTTGATTTAATTCTTTAGTTGCATTTTTAGTTATGGTATAGTTTAATTACGTTTTTCAGTTATACCCCGTTTACATGATCAAGCTGGCTCGACGAGCTAGCTCGATGAGCTGCTATATATTAGTTGGACGAGCCAGCTCGATGTCTGCTCGACGTTTGCTCGACGTCTGCTCAATGTTTGCTCGATGTTTGCTTGATAATTGCTTTGTGTATGCTACGCTTTATGTATTTGTCATATTTGCTCGATGTTTGCTCGATGTTTGCTCGATGTTTGCTCGATGTTTGCTCGATCGTGTAAACGGGGTATTAGTTGCATTTCTCAATCAGTGAAAGCTGATCTAGCACTTAATCTGAAAATCATGACACATAAACGCGTGTCCATTAAAAGATAAGTCACACACAACTTTCGTCGACTATGCCGCCGGTGCAGCGGCATTTAACTGAGTGTTGGGCGGACGACACGTCGGATGCGGTGCGTATGTAGAATGGTTTGGCGATCAGTTTGCTGTTGGACACGGCGCTGATGAACCTTTGCACGACCTCGCTGCTGCAGCTGCTGCTGACTCTGACATCAGCATCACGTTGTTGGTCGACGTCAGCAGTTACAGCAGCAACTGCTGGCCGATATGTCTCTTGTAGCAGCATCAGAGCCTCGTGGATGATCACCTGAAACAAGCCCCAAATTGCACGCCAAGCAACTCTGCGCGGCAGCAGTTTGACACGACCGCGAGCCGAAAAAAATCTACGCTGCAAACTTTTCTTTGTAGAAAATTCGTCAAATATCGAGCACCGTTTGAACTTTTTTACTATCATGCTCTGCAAAAAATTTACGATTAGTCGGTGATTAAACTTTACGCATCACTTCAAAAGCATCAATGTCGGAAAAGTAACTAAAAATAATAGCAAAAATTCACGACATCATCTTTGGCACTGGAAAATAAACTTTAACGAACACTTATAACATATTTACCGTTGACATTCAGTAGTATTATGATTTGGTACCAACATAAAATTAGAATAGGCTTAACAGGCAAATATACCCCTGATGTGAATTGCTGGTGCGTGCCTACAGACTCCGATGCTGGGCTTTCCTGAATGCATATTTCGAAAGTGCCGACAGTTCGCAAGCTCAAAAAAATGCCCTGGTCACCGACGTGCGCGTCAGCCAGCTTGCCGGGGGGTAGGTCCTAGAAAAATTTATTATTTTAAGAAAACCTTTAAAAATACGCGTTGTCAAAATATTTTTAAAACATTTTAGTGCGATTGTAGAAACGACCAAATTAAGAAAATTTTTAAAACATTGCGACAATGAGAGTCCTGGATTAACACTACATTAGCAACTCAACAACTCCGTAAAAATTTATTCTACAGGTATAATATAATTTACAAAGTTATGTGTCGCCTTTTCAACGTTAATCAATTTTTGACTGCATGTGCCGTTTCTGTGTTTTTATATGAACAATTTGCTATACCCTTGTCGGTTTCTACTACCTTATACTGGTCTTCTCTTATCCTGATGACCGTGGCGGCGACGCGGCTGCTGTACAGGCCAGCAAGTATGGCGAGCGTGACGATCACCACCTGGTTGCTAGGCACAGATCACCTGGTTGCTAAGCAGAGTCCAGCCCAGGTGAGCCAGGTGATGAAAGACAAGGAAGCAGGCAATACAGGTAGCCAGGTAAACGACGCCGACTACGACCAGCAAGTGCATCCACATGCGAACAGAACGCACGTGCGCGTTGCTGTTCAGATCCGTAATGCTGTGTTCACACTGTCGGATCACCTGCCGTACTTTAATGTATCCGAGGGGAGCGTGCAGCATCAGAACGATGATGATGCAACAAGTGACTAGCGTCTCCACAAGGCTAACGATAAAATGCACGTGCTCTATATTCTCATCGTGTCGCATGTCCGCCACCTCCTGTAGGCATAAAACCCAGTACAAATGTAATACGTACATCACGTTAGCATTAAGGCTCAAAAATAAACATTAAATGGCTTGAGCTAAATTCGTTGTCAACTTGTACACAATAGTCCAGGTTGACCGTTAATGCATGCTTAAATTAAAACACTTTTGGCTTTTGGACGTTTAATTGTCAAAATTGTCCATTATTCTAAAATTTGGGAACGCAAAAAATAAGATACATTTTGAGTTGTTTTGCAAATAGGCCGCAATACGTCACACATTGCTCTGCATAAATAAAAGTTGTCTATTTTGGGTAAAGTTGTTACACGTTTTCATATTTTGTATTTTTAAAACATTAAAAGAATGAGAATTTTAATTTTTTTTATACGTAACATGAAACTCCTGAGCATATGTGCGCCCCTGCACCAACCGGGTGGTACGGGGGGTTTCTTTCGCCGTCTCTGTTGCTCGTCGTTGCTTTTACGCTTTGACCTGTGTTTTTACATCACAATAATGTGGTTACCTTGACAACGCCGAAGCATACGGCAGAGATGCGGAGACTGAAGACGAAAAGTTCGCTGCTGATGAAATACCAGATCCAGGCGCCCGGTCTTGGCTCTGCGTCTCCGCACGTCAGGCACGGCAGACAGCGGTCTAAAGCTACTTGCTGGCATAGATTGTCCGCCGGCACAGAGTGAGAAATGCCGTGACGAGTTATGTATGTCGTCGACTCTGTCCTGCAACCCCACGTTCAATGTTTAGTAACTGTTCGTTTTACCATCGACGGTCGTAAGTGAAGTGAGGAAGTAACTAAGTAAAACGTGAAGTTATGTGTAGCGTTTTCCATCATAAAAATCTATAATGCGTTACCGTTACAGCACCTTTAATTAACTCAATTATTACTAAATACATCGTTTGTTTGTTTTTGTTTTTTGAGGCACAGGACGCAAAAGTTCGTCGTTATTATTAACATCATCAATATCATTATCACTATAAATTATCATTATCACTAGTGAAACTGTTTTATACTGATTTCCTGATTGTCACAAGTTAGTACAGCTTTTTGAAGAGTTAACTGACCTATATGTTTGTTGCGTGTCGTTTTCCCCAGCGACTAGTTCGGAAGCTATGGCGCCGAGCTGCAGTATTCTGAGTACGACAGGGCTACTGCTGCTCATGGTGGTGCTACGCGGTTGCTGGTTTTCTTTGATGGTTGCATGTTTTTCGATGTCTAGCTCTTCGGTTGCATTTGCCATTTCGATCTCACTTCGCCCGGTTTACCTGCAGACAGCAGCTGCTGCAGAATAATAATACAAAGAAAACGAAGAAATAAAAAAAAACCAAAAGCACACCAATATAGCTGGATTAAATGTTCGCACTTGAAAGGTTATCCCCGTGAATGACGTTTTGCGGATTATCCGGCTTGTTAAATGTGTATACGTGGCGTGGGTCATCGTGTCAACAGTACAAGTCATAAAGTCAACAAGAAGCCTAGCTGTCGCTAGGATTGCCGACCGTACTGGTTGTCAGTGACCTTCAAGCTCATCCAAGGTCGATAATTTTTATTTTATCCGAAAGCCAATATGCGACTTCCTGTTAGTGATTAATAGCAACCTAGGCCCTATCGTGCACCGTTTAGCCACAGTACATTCGTGAGAAACAAACGGACAAACGGACGACAACCGTGACAGCTCGACCGTTACTAAAGTACGGTCGGCTAAAAACTTGAAAATAGGAGTTATCCGCAGACTGGTGTATGTATGGCATGATTAATATCGCTCAAGTGACTGTACATAGGCCTAATGGTATGCTTTTTACTGTTTTACGCATAACTGTAATTACTGTAACGTTTCTTCTAGTACAAAACGCTTTTGTTTTACGCTAAAAGCTAAAAAATAACAATAAAATACGCAGTCCAATATGCATATGCGCATCCATCCATTATGCATTGCTGTTGATATTGGATTAAACGTGTTCTCGATGATATTGCCAGGCAGCGTATTCAGTTGACATTGCATTGCGCTTATCGATTTTGCATAGGGTGGCTGTATAGGCCTGAATGCATAGGATTACAGCCATGTGATATAACCAAAGCAATAAACTAGAGGCCAACTCAAAGCATGTATCATAAATGCATCTAGCCTACGATTATTTATAGTATACAGAGAAACGATCGTAACTATTAAGTCGTTGCGGGTTGCGAGATGCAGTAGCCCCGCAGTTTTTATACACAGAGTCACTGACCCTTGTGCAGTTAGGCAACACGCAAATCTGCTGCGTTACATACACGTAATTTGAGCAAAGCTCACGTGACGCGCGATAGCAGCGGTCCTGCCACTTCGGCAATCAGTGTAGGCCTACAGCAATAAAATATTAACGCATCTTAAAAGAGTGCTTAAATTTGAGGCCACTGTACGGAAGATTTTTTGAATTTAAGGAATCAAAACTTAGATTTGTAAAAATGCACGTTTTATGCTAAAATGTCATGCGCAGGTTGTCCAGGTCCATCTCCAGCCATTTCGGCGCAATTCACTCTTACAATGTGTGTCGCAGCCGAAAATCGCAGAAAAATCACTAAAACCTCCTATCTTGGGGGTTCAAAGTCATTCAAGGTCGTCGACATTGGCACCAATAAGAAGCTTGTCACTATTGCTTGTTATGATGAGCAGCATGTTTGTGCCTATCTGCAACAGTTTTCACGCTACACGAGATTATTGCGGTAAAATAACCACTTTTTTACCCACTTTTTACCACGTTGACGCCCGCCTGCGCCGGCCTCCTTAAACTTAAGGGGTCGGGACTTAGACTGCTAAAATCTACGTTTAATGCTGAAAATTTCATACGCAGGTTGTCTTGGTCAAACATATTCTTGGTCTACCTCCAGCCATTTCGCCATTTCGTCAAGGTTGTCTGCATGCATTCTGACAAACTCTAGAACTCTATTAGTTTAATATCATAGGTTAAAGGTTAAGGTCACATAGGTTTTGTGTTCTTGTGTGCGTGATACTGCGGCTACTCGCGAATAAAAAACTTGACGATTTTGTTATTGTAATGATAACTTTGGCAAAATTAATGTGGTCTGTTTGCAATATTTTTAAAGTTCAGCTATAAACTGCGTAATATTGTAGAATAAATGCAGTCACCGTGGTTACTTTATATCTGTAGCGTACTACCTTTTAAAATTTAAAGTTTTAATTTATTAATCACTATAACCATAATAGTCTGCATATCGTTAGGTGTTAAGTTTGGATTAAGTAGTTATTTTTGACAAATTGGTTATTAATTTATTAATAATTGTTATCGAGTTCTCGACTCTGTGATATTTTACAATAGCAATGGGCGACCCACACACCGACCGACAAGTGAGTAGTGACGCGCACGACTTAAAGAATAAGACATTTTCGTACAATGATATTCACTGCAAATAAACGATTACACAACATTTTTTTAAAGTTAGCCTGAATAACTTTTCTGTAACCTAGTGAAGTTGTGATAACGTTTTAAGTTTTTATCTCATTTTATCAGGGTATTTCAAACCGATGTTTTAATTTTGTGCACCGGGCGCAATATGTAATCATTTGACCCTTAATATATTGGGTAGGCCTACTGTTGTCGGTTGTTGCGTAAGTTGACGACTGTAGGCTATAACCAATGTTTATAAAATGAAGATTCGATTTCGAAAAAGCGCAGAAGCAACAAAAACAATATTTTACTGTAGCCTACCTTGGCTGACGAAAAATATCATTGTCGTTTTTTAGTTCTACAAAGATCGTCATTCTGTAGAATCGCAGTACACTGGTCCGTGATGGATTGTGTGATTTCGCTCAGTGCATGCTCAGTTGCAGTCGGCACTGAGTATAAGGTGCCGACAAGAGTATGCAATTGCATACGAACTCTCGCTTTGCTATCTCTTCGCCTATGTTATTTTTCCATGCCTTATTGGAATATATATCAAAACAAAATAATAAAACAGACATCAGTCACACATGTTTACTAACTTCAACTCTGTATACATTTTATTTTTTGCTGCATTCAACTGTTTATGCCGTTTTTTTCATTTTAGATCTCTCGGCTGACAAATATGGTTTAAAACCGTTGTGTTAACCGCTTTGTTGTGTTTTTGTACGTCCTTTTGCTGTTTTGTGGCCGTTTTTGCACTACTGGCACTCACAATTTACAAACAATCTATCTACCAAGAGTTTGGAGATCTCATTCCATTCGTTGTTAATCGCATAGCGCCAGCAATTTGCGAGCAAGCGAGACAATGCCTACAGTTGCCAGTTGCCTAACTTGAGTAACCTAACTGAATGCGTCAATAATTCCATCTTAAGTCTCCGACACTTGGGTGAAGATTTTACGCAGCGTGTCTAATGTCATCTGTAGCAGCATGAGCAAAATTTGAGCACGTCGTCTGTCGTGCATATTTCGTTTGATCTGAAGCTGCTACGACTTGCAAGTGCTGAGTACTGACAAGTGACAACCGAAGCAATGCAAGAAGATGTGAGATCAAATAGTTAATCAACGGAAACTACATTATTAATAGGTAATGCAACTAACGACAAAACTACCAGCAACAAAGGCTATGCGATCAATGAATGAGTAACATAGCGGTAACATCAACGCAAGAAAACTGCAACAAGAAATCATCAGCATACCGGTAGGCCTATAAAAACTTAAGCCAACTGAAAAACTTCAATGTCATAGACATTGCTGACGGAACTTCAACATGAGCAAACTACTACCAAAGATTATTTGCGGCGTGGAACAGTTAGCATAGTAAGCATCTGGTATGAAAGTCAAATTAATCATCGAATGATGGCTTTGTTAACGAAGGCCGAAAGAATTATGTCACAACCTTCGCAGAAGACAGACTGACGGACGACAACGGTACCAATAGCTGGACCGTTAGCGGTACTTAAGTACGGTCGGTTAAAAACAACAAGTCTTTTTTTGTTAAGAATTATACTCTACAATCTACATTAGCCCACGTCACGCGCGCTTATCAAATCTGCGCGACCTTGAGATCATCAAATCGCGCAGCGCGATCTCAGAGTCTTTCACGCCACCTATCGAATCACAAAGAAGCAGTAACATTATGCAACTGGCTCATAAACCATGACTCGCTCAGAACGAACTACAATCTCAGCTGATAGTATAGGTTTATCTAGACTATCTACATTGAAATTCACTCATTTGGCTCCGCAAAAAAACAAATGTTTAACACAACAGTGCGTGACTGCCGTTCAAGGTCATCTAAGGTCGTTGATTATGAAATCAGTGATGAAACTGTGCGCGATTTCTGTTAGCGATTACGGCAAACTGACACTGTCTCGAAACGTTCCGGCGACACGTCGACTTTGATGCTTCGATGTCTTGCAGAAGTAGGCCCGGCGGATCCAAACTGTAGTGCCTATTTGATGTTAGAAGATCAGTACTCAATAGCGGTGTTGCTGGCTCGCAGCGGTCACGTCGATATACTTGGGTCGATTGAACGCCTTCGTGTTCCTGATAGATTCAATGAACCTGAGTGCAGCTGCCCTGCTTCCGGTGTCTTGACAACAGTCGTTCAACAGCATCACAGCCTCGTGAACCACGACCTACAACACGCCGACTGATACAGGTCAAATTTAACATTTCTTCGCTTTTTTAAAAGCAAATTCCGCAATAAAACAGAACAACACGTCGCACCATATATGTCGTACCAATATAAGAAAACGGTTTTTGAAAATTTCTGGCAACAACTTGACGAAATTGTCGGGCGATCAATTTTCTGCCGCGCAGTTTTCTGTCATGAGGCTATGTATAGGCAATTGCCGCGCGTGCAGTTGTCGTCCAAGCAATTGTCCGTACACCTAAACGTGGTTGCAGTTTCAAAGGCCAATTTCATTCGCTTCGATTTAAGTCGTACGTATGCTCGACTGCTTCACGTGGTCAATGGTTTGCATATTAGTGTTTGCTGTATATGAAACTATGGCGTAATGTAGTAATGGAGTCCGAAAGTGACTTGAGTTTTTATCTTCGTGACTCAAAAGCGGACTCGAACTAAGAAGACTCGACTAGATCTCTGATTGACATTGGCATACAAACATGGCTGGAATACTGGTTCGAAAAACCTAGTTTTTTGCATTTTAAAAACCTCGAAAGTCCGGTTTTGGGTTTTAAAAGGTATTTTGGTCTGTTGCGAAATTTATTACATATGATATCATATTTTATATTTTAGTCGTGATTTTCCAGCTACCACGTCAATCACGCCATTATTCATTTACTTATAAGACAATGTATAAGCAGTTTTTTTGGGTCGTGATTTTGTGTACGGTCACTACAGTGTTCATTGGTCACTAAACGTAAAAAAATCCTTTAAAACTTTTAAAATCTTGAAACAAATCTAAAAGCAGAATCGAAAACAAACCTTGTATTGATCGAGGGCGATCTTGTTGACAGCGGTGACAACGCGCGCCGCGTAAAGTCCAAACGTCACCAGACTGATGACGATACACAGCTGATTACTAAGCACGGTCCAGCCGAGGTGAACGAAAGCGTAGAACGCGATGAAGCAGCCGACGCAGACGCCGACCAGCACGAAGCCAACTGCCACTGACGACCACAGCCAGGTCTTGATGGAGCGCAGGTGAGCGTCGTTTTCGTCGTCGAAGTGTTCCAGACGCTCGACAGCTTGACGCACCTAATTGACGCAGCAGATATCTGCATGTAAACTACAGGGTGTTCCAAAAAACGGGAGTGGTGTGTGTTTTGCAATGTAAGGTAATTACATAATAAAAATGAAGTGTGAAGCTCAATTTTAACTTAACGCGTTATAATTTTTTTGTTCTAACAGTGAAAAAATGGTTAAAATCGATGTACATTTGCGAACGTTATCGCGAAATTAAAACACGGGTCCCGAATTTTAGAACACCCACTAGGTGGGCGAAAACCAACCCGTAGGCAAACCGACCATCACCAACTCATTCCAGGCATTTCACCTAAATGGATTACCATAATCGAATATTTTTCGTTATTCAGTGACCAGTAGAGTAAATTGTAATGTCAGCTTTATTGTTGTTTTTGTACTTAATATTACGATAAAACGCTAACCTAGCCGGTTCGTAATGCAATACAGAAAATAGATAATTTAAAATATTGTTTTACGACGAAACTCTTCAGAAAAATTAACTTTACACATCTCAAAATGCACGAAACGCAACTACAGCAATGTAGAATTTCATAACTTTAATTTTGCAGGGGGAGGCATCGAACCCCGCTTTAAGGACAGGAGAAGGGAGCCGAAAGGGATAGAAAAAAGGGAAAAGAAAAGAAAAGATAGGAAAAATAAAGGAAAAGGAATGAGAATGAAAATTGTCCAGTGTTCAGTCCGCCCACTATAGTTATGGCTTAAAAGTTGCACTGGTTGCGTGCCACCTTGACGTAGCCCATGCGCGTGTTGAGCATCTGGATGACGAGTATCAGGAACGTGGCGACCGTCTCGACAACACTGTGCGCTACATGCAGCGCCTGTGTCGACTCATGCTGGCGCAGGTCCAACGCTTCCTGAATACACACAGCCAAACTTTACCGCCGAGTGCTGACATTATATGCGACCGTCCGTCCATCTGCATGCCTCTTTGAGCATTAGTTCAAAAAACTGAACTAATGCTCAGGAGACGCGGGAAAGCCTATAGCAGTTTCTGTTCGCAAATTTTTTTCGTCTATCGCTGCAGCCATTTCGTCGCAATTTATGCTTAAAGTGTGCGCCACAGCCAAAATCATTTTAAAAACTCTTTATTTTGGAAGTTAGGGGTTTTTCAAAGTCATCGATGTTGATACGACTAAAAAGTTCGTCACCAGTGCTTGTAGTGAAAGCAGCATGCCCATGCTTTGTGCAATGGTTTTCACGATCGTGCGCACGTTTCACTGAACCTAAAAGGTCGAGACTTGGAACATTGAAATCTACGCCGTGTCTCAATAAAAAAGCGCGTAAAAACCGTGATGCGCCATTTTTGACGTTTTTCACTTCCGGCGGCGGCCTATGACATTCTGAACTAAAAACTGGTCCTTCGGGTGCTCCTCAGTTCTGCTTTCGCAACGTCTGCACAATTTTTGTTTGTATAATAAGTTACACTTTTTGTTTCGTCATCCTCATCACATAGGCCTACTTATAGTGCGCAGATGCACACATTACTGTCTCTTGTGCAAAAAGTCACACGCAAAATACTGCATGCATCTTCTCAGCATAAAGAAAACGGGCAAAAAATGCAGGACATAAAACTGACGGAAGAATATGCACGGCGTGAAACTGCAGAACAAGAGAAATATGATATTAAAATACATTACTGTATACAACGCAGTGTGCATTTTTACAAAAACGTAAGAACACAATTATTTAGAAGCTCAGAACGGCAAATTAAGTTGTATGTTATTACAGAGTAATATGAAATTCTTGACTGGCAGTAACTAGTGCCGATTCATATTTTTTAGACCCAAGTAAATTGAATTGACAACAACTGCAAAAGTCGCTGCAAAAACAAACCATACTAATCGCTGTGATTTGTAAAACGCGTTATACGACAGACCGACGACAAATCAAAGCAGCTGAAGCTTGGGTTTGGGCGTTGCGAAGTGTTGGCTTACCATTGGTGGTTGGTGGCGTAACGGTAGGCTGTCGGATCGGAAGGTAGTAGGTTCGACTGTCAATCGGGTCGCTGTTAAGTAGGTATTATTTTGATGGGTGACTGTCTGCGGACAGATAAACCATCCAGGTATACAGTGTATAACCAACACGTAGGTCAACTCATGCCTTCCATCCTTAAGGGGTAGGTAAATCGAGTACCGGCCTGTCTGGCTGAGGTTAACGCGGGGCACACTCACCTGTGTCGGGTGGCAGGTAAAACTGTGTGATTCCATACGGCAGGTGACGCTCTATGGCTTTGAAACGTTAGGTTTTCTATAACGACCTATACACTACCTTTAGCCTTTTAAAAACCTTTCACCTTGACGACGCCGAAGATGATGGCTGAGACGTGGAGGGTGAACAATACCAGCTCGCTGCCCATCAGATACCAGATCCACGCGACTGGTCGTTCCTCCTCCTCGTCCCCCTCGTCCTCGCCGCCGCACGGACAGCATGGAACACACTCCTCGGCCGTCACACCACTGCACAGTCTGCTCGACTGCTCCACGTGGTCAATGCAATACCGAGTCACGTACTGTGATCTGCAGCCGACCAGCACACCAGTCCACTTGTTCATCTACTCAACAGTGCAAGTTCCAACCTCGTCCATCAGTGACGTCATGCCATGAAGGCAAAGAACAGCTGCCGCCCTACCCCTATATTTGGGGCTGTGATAAAATTATCAAAAATATTCTTTTGTCGATAATCTTTTGTCCCAAAATGCAAACGTTGAGGCTAAAAATCCCCCGTTTGAAAAAATTAGGGACAAAATTGAAACTTGTCGGAAACTCGCAACTTCCGTCGGAATTTGGCGAAAATTTGCAATGTCTGTGGGAAAATGCAACTTCTTGCTTCGCCTACTTTCTGAACCTATCTGAACCTACGACGCTGCTGTTTAGGTCTAATATGCGACCTCTAATAAGCCGCGTTACAGGTTTTGTTCGTCCGTTTGTTCCAGGTCTGTCTGTCTGTTACATATCGATTCCTAATTCGAAAAGAAAAAAAACAAACATCATAACGTTATCGGTGCCTACATTTTCTTATACGTGTCCCTTTCTTTGCCTTTTTTCATCCCGTTTTTAAAATCTATCGAAGGGGCTGAAAATGAGTTCCCGCGGGGTTTGGAGCTGACTCGTTATGTTACTGAAACCGTCATAAACCTCTGTCGTGTTTGCAGTTCGACGTTGTTGTTGTATTCGCCGATGTCCTCGTTTCCGAGTTTTAGACAGCCGTGTTCTAGCGATGCCGTCGCATCATCAGCGTTGCGTTGCCAAGCAACCGCAGCAGCAGCGTCATCATCACCATCAAGCGTCAGCATCCTTTTACTGCCACCGTCTCGAGCTGCCTGGACCGCCGACCGACCGCTCATTTTACCTCCAGTTCTGACTATAACTTATATTCTCAACAATCTGCAATCAGCCGTACAGTCAGTATCGTCAGCGTTTCCTTCATATATTCAGACACATTTTATTTGCGAAATCAGTTTCAAGAATACCAGTATGAACAATGAATAAGCAGAAGTACAGCATGACAGTCTATAATAATTTTTACAGCTCTTTTGCCTTAGCAGTGAGACAAACCGATATGCAGTCAGACACTGATCGCAAACGCGAATAGATTAATTTGGCTTAAACAGATTTAGAAAACACAGGAAAATGATCACGCTTTTTACTCTGTCGATTTTCGTGTAGGTTCTCTATCAACATTTTTTGCGCGTTGGGCTATTTTCCAGATGTTATTTTACCATTTTTATTTTCACCATCATTCACTCTTTTTCTCTGCCCTTCTAGCGTTAGTTCACTTGCGCCACGGATTTTTTCTACCATTGACTGCTGTACGGTGCACAGCAGCAATGTATTTTTTTGTATGTGCTTTACGAACTTTGAAACTTTCTGCAAATAACTTCGTGCGCTAAACAGCTTACAATTTTACAGTATTGATCGTTTATACCGCAATGTACACAACATGCGTTATATAACTGCTATGCCTGTCCAGTTGTTGCTGAATGCTGAGATCTCTATAATATAGGCGAGCACTTCATTGATTATGCTCGACCTCGTCGAAATTATTGCATTGATTTATCGCAACGTCTTGGTTCCACCATCTTTTTAACCTAGAGGCGAAACCAAGGAGACGTAGCTAAATTACCTGAGCCCTGGCATGGTGTTTTTACTGTATTTTATCTCTTGTATAGGCCTATAATGTACTGCATTGTATCTGCTATTTGCGAATGAAGATGCTCATAATGTCGTTTGTTGCTGGACGCATTTAAGGCAGTGCTGGTCGCACAGTAGCCCACGTCGCAGCACGAACATACATGTGCTATTTTAGTTTATTTTGCAGTGCGAAATAGTCTGTGTTCGTGTCGGTTATTTCCAAAAACCACACGTATCTTAACAATGATTTATGACTACCGCAATAGTTGTATTTTGCATCTTTGCATGGAAATATACACAGCTAGCAGCTAGTCAACCAGTGAAGCTAAACATCTAACAGGCCTATATAACTTAGGCACGTCTGGTTTATTATTAATTGATGTAAAAAAAACTGTTCAGTTTATATACAGTGTAAGGGTGACATCGTGGTTGTAGATATAAAACAACACAAATCACAATTTTAAAATTTAAA
>Ga0209454_1001017_pt1 | contig 16501 bp, 16 predicted proteins | sample WorMetHERISLAND1_2_FD_187400 | JGI IMG/M metagenome (GOLD analysis project Ga0209454, IMG submission 187400) | Marine gutless worms symbiont microbial communities from Max Planck institute for Marine Microbiology, Germany - Olavius geniculatus... | ecosystem: Host-associated > Annelida >...
AACATCGTAAACAGCATTATTTTCCACAAAAGCGCTTACCTGACGTTTCAGAATTTTGTTATTAATCCTTTGTGCGCAATAACAGAATGAAATCGTCGCGGAATGGATGTGTAAAGCTGACGAATAGAGGTTTAACGAACTTTGCTTCAGGTTGTTAGAGCAGACTTGATAGCGTTCTGTCGAGAGTTAATAGCTGACAATTCCTTCTGCATATGAGATTTTATGACTTTCCGCATATTTTTGATAGCGTTTCTGTCCAATGATTGTGCTGACCACGTAAAATGCAAAATGTGATTTTCTGCTTTTTACAGATGAGTAAATACTGAGAGATGTACAGGGGCTATCATTCTGCTAAAAGAAGTGCTTTCCAGCAAAATGTTTGCACACACCTGGCCACAAAATTGCGTTGAGTGCATTCACATAGTTACGGCAGTAAATTTTTCTGCCAATTAGTAGAAAATTATCCACTCTTTCATATCAAATACAACTCCAGAACGTGGTGATATATTTCAACTGTTGCTGCCTCTCAAGAAATTCGAGATTCCAGACATAGTGTAGCCTTTTCCAAACGTCATGTTGACTTTTCTATCCTGTCCTATTACTATCTGAGTTTCGTCTATCAATTTAACTGATTTCCAGTTATCTGCCTTCTAGCTCAGCTTCTGTCTACACTAGAACACACGGCGAGGTTAATTCACCCTGCTTGTTACAGTTTGCTTCCAAGTTTTTCGTCTGGTTAAACCACAGGAACGCAAACGATGTCATACCATATGCAGTGATAATCGTTGAGTCAGCATATCATTTACATAGTTTATAATTTCAGCCAATGTCTTTTTTCTGTGCGCTTTTACATGATGAATTCTTCTCCAAACGCTCCTTCAATCAGATTTTGTGGTCTGCCAGTTTCAAGCCACTTTTGTACGCTTTGTCAACATTTCCATCACTGCAGAAACTTCCGTATGCAAGCCTGTCTTATGTATTGAAAATGAATCCTTGGTTAGAATTACTATTACTTAATTTTATAATAATTTTTTTTTGTTACCTTGTCAAATCCTTGCCTGCCATATCCACCGCACTTCAATCGCTTCGTTTGTCAAAATTTTTGATTAAAATGATGTCACGAATGATGCAACGCATTTTACGTAGATAAACGTACATGTCCATTGATAGAAACCGGCTAGATATGCGCTGTAGTTCAACATTTTACTTTTTTTGCTTGCAGGGCGCTTTACGACTTTCTGGCATTGTCATTGCATTATGACACGCTTTTGGCCACCTACTGTAGTAGTAGTAGTGGTGGTAGTAGTAGTAGTATCTTGAGTGTAGTAGTATCGCTGACATGTATGTAGGACAACAGCACAGCTATGTCAATAGCAATGGAAGCTGGACATCGCGATGTGGGAGTGATGCTCTACGCTCATGTCAACTTCCATGCTCCTGCTCCCGTGAGTAATGGTAGTTGTTTTATTAGTGATAGCAGTAGCAGTTGTGTTTGTTGTACTGTTGCTACTACACTACCAGGCTGTAGTAGTAGCAGTTTAAGTTTGAAAACCCAACGTGGGCGTTTAAAAAATTTTCAATGTTTGTTATTATATGTTTCATTGGTGATGGTTATGGCCATCACTAGGGAAGAAACGGTGAATTTTGTGCAATAGTAGGCTCTATTACCAGGACTGCTGGAATGTTCACTCAGGCCCGGTTTTCGATTCTAACTGGCCAGTAAAGTTAGATGCTAACTGGCGGATTTGCATAATTCCCATTTTCCGTAGCACTAACCAACAGTCAAAGTGGCAAAAATTTGACTGGCCGAAATCGGCCGATTAGCTAACCATCGATCGTAATAATCATATTTAACACAACTTTTGTACCATTTTGCAAGCAGTTAATCGAAGAATGTGATATTATAGAACGAGTTTACCACATAGCTCTGTGTTCAAAACGCTTGACGAGACATTTGTTACTGCATATTTTACTACGATATTCATTTATGAATATCGCTTGGCTGGCTCGTGGGCTGACTGACGAGCACTTGCCCTCATTAATATTCATGATGCCTGCCTGCGCTAGGTGGAAATAATTCGTTTATTATTCAGTTAGCTGACGGCCAGTCCAGTTTGGTTTTGTTCAGAAACGCGCACAAACTTAACTAGTGAGTTACAATTAACAGACGGTTTACTAACTGATCAGTTAACTAAAAGATTCAGAATCCGGGCCTCAGTGAGTTAAACTTAAAGTGCTGGCCATTAATTAGAGTCGGTCATTTGGTCGACTTGGGTTTTATGCTAGATTAATTTGGTTTTTAAGCCTTACTGACTCGAAACACTGAAAAGCTGCAACGTACCTCTGTCTGCGTGTACGCTAAGCAATCTTTTTCTGCTAACCAGCAAGCAACTGGCATGGGAAAGGAAGGAGGCACGGAGCAGGTGAGCAGTTACCCCCCCCCTCTCAAAATTTTAGCTTGTCAGGAAACTTCTTCTTCTTCAAAAATTTTTCCACAGTACAAAATTTGGAGCTAAAATTTCCCATTTTAGGTGAATTTAGGGGCCAAATTGAACTTTTGAGTGGTGTGCCCATAATTTGCTCTGTCGGAGGTTTGCAGCTGTTTGTCGGAAAATTGCAACTTCTAGTCCCCCATCCCAATGCACTTTTTGAAATTATGACGCTGCTAATAGCGTAACGTATTGAGTGTTTGTTGCTGTGTGATGTGTTGACAGAAGGTGAAAAGAAAAACAGTCACACGTCACACAACCTACAGGTATAGCATGCTCCCTTGTCATTGGCAATGAAGGAATGAATGATTTGTACGAGTTAACGAATGAGCATAGAGCAGGTGAGCAAATGAATGAACAAGTGAATGAATGAGTAAATGAGTGAATGAATAAATGAATGAATAAGTAAACGAATTTCCGAGCCCGCATCATAGCCATTCCAGACATAATTTCTGTAGTAAATGAATGAATGAATGAGTGGAGTTACAAGAGAATCATTGAATGAGTGAGCAAGTGACTAAGGGTGTGTTGCACCAACTTTGTTCAACTTTGAACTTGGGTCAAATTTGAATTTGATTTTAGTTCAGCCATAATTTGCGTTGCACCAAAGCCGTTCAAGCGTTGATCTTCATTCAATTCTGAACCATCGTCTGACCACCGATCAAATTTTGATCTCGGTTCAAGTGGTGAATGCCGGGATACTATTGCTGCAAAAAGTTGTCCGATTCGAATCCTATCCTGTCCAAAAAACTTCTTCTTTTCCAATTATAAGACCTCTAATGCAATTATACTGATCATCTGGATATGTTAAATTTCCACTATATTCGTTTTATGCTTTCCTTGTGCTCGATAAATTAACAAATAGATGAATAAATCACATTTTTCGGTGGCGATGTCTTGTTGCTACAGTAAACGTACGATTGAACCCTAACAACAGCAATAAAAATTCATTTGTATCGATTTATATGGCATCTGATTCAATTATACTTGTGATCTAGATATATTAGATTTGCACTATATGTTTTCTGTAGTCTTTTTGCTGGATAAGTTAATTAATGGATAAATAAACAGCATTTTAGAGTTGGCCAATGCATCATTGCTATGCTGTAGTGTATACTGTGGCCTGCAAATAAATAACTATTGGAACACAAAATGCATATTTTTGGAACTTTATTATGCAACTGTTGACGTGAAAAATGTGTAATAAGTTCAGGGAAGATAAAAATTCGAACAAATTACAACCAAGCGGTACTTGACTGTTTTGTAAGCATTGCGTGCGACTGTGACGTCACTGTAGTTGGCCCACAGGCCGTGCGTCGCTTGACAAATCAGCGTCGTCCATGAAATAATCATGGCCGTTTAACTGATCGGGATCAGTTGTTGATTCGAGTTCAACTTGGTGCAATGTAATTCAGCGTGAACTTGGTTCAACTCTTGATCTAGGTTCAGCTGAACCGAGATCATGAACGACGTTGGTGCAACGCGCCCTCAGTGAATGAATGCATGAGCGAATGAATAAATAGGTCGCATTACAGACATTGACCGTTCGTCTCTCCGATTGTCGGCTTATTTCCTAAGGCTCACAACTTGAAAATAAAAAACTGCCGAAAAGCCAACATTGGTGTGAGCGTCCCCCCTTGGCTTGAGTAAGTGGTATGCTAGTGGCTAGTGTTTACTTCTGGAAATCGAACTTGGTGCATTTTAGCCTCAGAATATGGTGGCAAAGATTTTAACTACTTTTCCAAGAATGAGTTGTGTGCAGCTTAAACAGTAAAGACAAGTCGGAGGACCGAAATTGGAGACATTCATCATCACCGGCTGATGGTAATTGACTTTGTATGGGTGACGGGTGACTTGGCAGGCCTTGTAGCTTATAATTACGTTTGTGGCTGATTGCTGCTATAGCTTGCTTTCGTGTGTGTACATTACAGTGTGACTAGGAAGTGAATTTTGCACTGAACACTGGACAGCTATGCCGAGCACACAATGAGACCTGCTGCTGCTGCTGCTGGCACTCAAGTGACGCTGCTCCATTTGCAAAGAATATTTTACCACAGCGTTAAAACTTCTACCGATTTTCGGCCAATTTTCTGTGCACTATTTTCGCTGCATAATGCTGTTACCTTATTCACTGTATGACAAATTAAAATTTAGTTAGATCCACGCAATACTACCGAATTCAGCATAATCTCCGGAGCAGCTATAATTTATGCAAATTGGGCAAGGAATATTTAAATGTGTCAATGTGCAAGTTCTGCATTTTTTCTGGACAAAATTCCGAAACCTATAACGCTTTTCTACCACTAACTGTCGCTAAGTTATCGACGCTCAAAAACGGTGTACCGGTAGTTTTTAGCCCACTTTGTATGTTAGATTTGTTGCTGAAAACTGCAATTGTTTCTGGCCCACTTTGTATGTAAGGTATGCTACTGATGGTGGGATTGAAAATTTATAACAAAGACGACACAGCGAGGGCAGAATCATCTCATCTGTTGGTTGATGACATTTTGAGACAGTTGAAACAAACTTTCTACGTGATGCATTTTCTTGGCATTTTTGATGTTTTTGTTTTTTTTACAATGTTTTGTCAGTCTGCCGTAAACATATTCGCTTGTTTAGTTGTGTGGAATTGGGGCATGCCGTTCTGTGCAACAGACTACGTGCCATCCCTTTAATTTATTTCGTGAGCAAACTGTTTTCTGTGTATGTGAAATGATGCATTTTGTAGCTGCATGTCATTTGTCGGTTTTGTTACAGTGAGAAAGTGAAGCAAATGTTAGAACAAATTTGAGTTGCGGTTTTATTTTTCGTTAGGTTTTCCGATGCGCAAAGCTCAGCATTTTAAACGACAATTGTTACAGTTTGATGTTTTGTACGTTAAGATTTTTACCAACGGTTTCCAGATAGCCATTATGATTGTGAAAGTCAATCAGTTTTTTGCCATTAACCCCCTTTTATTACCAGGCCCCCACAATGTATTTGTCTACTGCTATTATTCGCCTTCACCCCTGCTTGTACATAGCTTTCAGTTAGCATTATATAGTGACAGACAGTAAACCTTTCTGACAGATGGCTATAAATTTAGACAAAGGATAATACGAGTGCTTAATTTTTTTTGGTTTTTAATTTTTCTCCAATGGTTCTTTTCAGCCCCAAATTTTGCTTTTGTGGACGAAAATTTTGGGACAAGTAGACAATTTTCCGACATCACAAAATTTAGGGGAGGCAGTTGCCCCTGAATTTCCCCCTTCCCTCCGGCCACAGCGCCACTGATCATGAAAAATACCTGTCCTTCAAAAAACTCCAGAAGTCGAACTTTGCTGTGTCACTTGTGCTGTTTGCGCTGCAAAGATGTGGTTCTGTCTGTATGCGTCTGTCCATCAGTCTGTCTGTTCGTGGCAGATTGACAGCGCAACGAGCTGGTAGGCGACCTAGCTCGCGAGTGCTAGTGACAGCTGCGGACCGCTGCTGTCAGTCTACAGACAGACAGACATGCATGCAGATTCAGACACACTGTCTAAGAATAAGGGTCGCTTATAGCTTGCAGTGTTGCAAGCCAGAACTGTGCTGCATAAAACAAACTACTTGTGCATGGTATGTCGCTTCTTACAATGTATTTCCGTGTATTCCTGACTGCTAGTTATAGCTATAGCTGTGTATGCTAAGCGACAATGTATGCTAATTATTTCACAAATTGTCGGAAAATACTGTTTTGAAATTTCACCAGATCAGACTGGTCGCTTGTTGGCGTCCTATATTAACTAAATTTTGCACTTTTGTTTACCATGCTGAACTTCACAAAACCAAGGGATATGACCCTGCATAAATTACTGCAACTGTCTGCTTTGCAGCATGCATGCTTACTGCTACGACGGAAACGCTTGCACGTATTAGATTATTTGTAGATAAGCCGTATATTTTACTTGTGCTCTAACTAGAACTGCTTGCAGGTTTGTCACAGTGTCGAGTTATTACTGTTATCTGTTATATCTTCTCTAACCCTGACACATACTTTCAGAGATGATTTGCAGTGTGTTGACGGTTGCAACGTTGTTGCTTTTATTAACTCTGTACATATTTTTTTGTATCGGTCTTAGCATGTTGTAGTTTACTGAGTTAATGGCAGTTGGTTTTTTTTGGTGCCAAGTGAAGTGATATTTATATGTTACTACCACCCATCGCGTGCCTTTACGTAATCAGCAGTGCTGAGTTTAGGGGTGGTAGCACGCCCACTTTGACCACGCCCATTGTGTCTTGTCGTCCGTGGCCGTGGAACTTTTTGCACGGTAGAGTACGTCCTGTTTAGGCTAACTTTTGAACAATGTTTTCCATTACTTGATTTTTTACCCACAACTTTAAAGCCGTGTGTATGGTACTTTTAAGTTTTTTGTGTTACTGTAACTGTAAACGAAGTGAAGAAAGTTCTCCAGCATCTTCTGGGGGTATTCGCCCCCAGCATCTGCTGACTGGGACTTTTTTGGTTCTCTTGTATGAGTATACCGTCAAACTAGTGGGGTGCTATGCTTGTAGACTCCATCCAGCCGTTGCCATGTAGCTTTGCTAAAAAAATCCCACCTGTAACTCAAAAAAGCCAAATTCCCGCGATTAACACTGCAATGAGATGAAAGCACGAAGCTGACGTCCTGTTCTCTAAGCAGTAGCTGAGCTTCTTGTCATTTCTTACTAACACATACGTATAAATTAAATGCTTATGCTCATTCACGGCTCTGAATGGCGTATTTTGTCACTTGTGTGCTGCTAGTGTGCTGTTAAGAAACTACTCGTCGCGGCCTTAAAAATTCCTGTGCTTCCGGTAGCAGTCTGTCAAAAGTAGGGAGGCATTTTTAAAGTTTTTTTTATGACATGCCATGCAATAATGCACAACGAGTCATTGATATGCTGACTTACCCACGAGAACTTATGCAAAGTTACTGCAGCATAACAAGCTAGATGCAAACAGTTTTTTTATCCAGTAAAACATTAAGAAAAGAATTTCACAGTGTTATGTTCTCCCTGTTGTTCATTACTCATGTGAAAGCTGGACTCTGAACAGGGAAAATTATTATAACTGCCATTATGGTTAATTACATATGCACACGTATAATGGAGTTTTTGCAATTTTAGGTTTAGCTCGTTTTTTTGTGTTTTTATGTTTCTGTAAAGGTGAAACATTCTGTTTCTTTATTGTAAAGGTTAAACTTGCTGTTCCATTACTATGTGTTTGTGTGCATTCTGCCTGGAAAGGCCGTCCCCGAAATGACCTATACTGTGTCGGGTGGGACGTTAAACCCTACTCACTCACTCTGAACAAAGATTTGTGCCGCCGTGTAAATGCTTTCAAATAATGGTGCTACCAAAGATTATTTAAAATTAAATGGACTGACAGGATAATAAATTAAGAAATACTGCATCGAATGAATATGGATGACACGTCTTTGTGTAATAGCATCAAGAAACAGAAACTGTCTTATGCAGGTCACCTTTTAACGGGATCTGCTGTAGAAACTGTATTACAAATTCTAGAAGGTAAAATGAATTCACAGACAGCACAAGTAAGACCAAGACGTATGTGGATGAGTTTGGACTCTCATGAACAAATTAAAAATACTGCTCAAGAGAGAAGTCAGTGGAGAGCCTGTGTCCAGACAGCAAGCATGTCGACCTTCTGCATCAGAAGATGACAGCTGATGATGATGATGATGATGATGATGATGAAAACTTTGAAAGCAGATTAAAACTGCACCAATAGTTTTGACGGTCCCATAAAATATTAGAGATGCAGGTTTTTTAGAGAAGTGCAGAAACTGGAAGCACAGATTTTTAGGCCTCGGTTACAGTGTGTAGTCTAATGGATGTTCTGTCGATGTTCTAATTCTGTATCATTCAACACTGTTGTCAACTGTATGCTAACAGCCGACTCCGACCACGCTAAGTGTATGCTAGTGAGTTGTTATCTGGTTGTTATACGTGTATGAGTTATTATAGACTAGTGCCTAATTAATAACTGCATCCAGCCAGTCTTGTGCGCTTTCTTGTAACCACGTTTGTTGCACATCTGACAAGTCATGATAACATTAATTAGCACTTCCGCCAACGGTAAGGTTATGTAGCCTACGTAGCCTACCTGGCGTTTATTTAATTATTTGTGGGCCTATGTTCAGGGAAGATTAGACTTGGTCAAACTTAGAGGTGATTTGATTTTATTGGTCCTATGGCCTGGCGAACACAGCGGAAAAAATGACACAGCGTTGGCAAAGATTTGCGGTCTCTGAAAACTCGCCGGCAGGGTTGTTAATATTATAGTACACTGCTTAATTACTGAAAGAATATTTTCATTCTTTTGTTCGATCGCGTGAAAAACACTGAACGAAAAAAACCTGTTAAACAGCTTTTTATTGGTCAAATTCTGGGTTAATCACATTATCACGTAGTCTGTAGTCAACCCAAAATTTGCAAAAGTATTGTGCACAGCAGCACATATCTAAATTTATTTCAGGTAAGCGGATAGTGGAGTGTGCAAAAAGTATTGCTATTGCTATTGCATTAAAAGTATGGGCGGGGTAGTAGAGTAGGATGAAATTTTCCGACAAGAAGAAATTATCTGACAAACTGCCGACAGCCGAGAATTGGAGAGGGGGACGGAGAGGGCAGTTACCGTCTGCCACTTCCAGTGCCACCTCAGAAACGGTCCATCGTCGTCGTCGTTGGCGTCGGCGTCGCAGCGACGTGGTCAGGGCATCAGTTAGGCCCTATTATTATTATTATTATTATTATTATTATACACGAACAGATTAACGTGGCATTTAGTCTAGTCGAATAAACTTCAAAAACATGGAACAACAAGGAATATTATTAGATTGCGAACCGATAGGCCTATGTACTCTCATGCGCATTATTTTCTTCCAAGTGATTTTTCGTTTTTTCCGGCCAATTGCGACCATGGATCTATCTGGCACCGTTATACAGATATGGCCGTTTGAAGTTCTTCTAGAAAGGCTCTTTCAGGAACAGAGGTCGGTCGGTCGGCCCTCATTACACTGATTTCATATAGGCCTACTCCTCTTCGCTACGTTAGGAACGTAGCGTGCGAGGATTAGGCCTAAAAATTACGCTACACACTGTATCCTAGCAGTTTTTCTCAGACGACAAGCCAGTAGGCAGTATCCATATTCTCTCTCATTGCCATCAAGTTATACCCATACCAGTTCAAGGCTTTACTCCGATTCACATGCACACCAGTGGCGTCCTGGGTTCGAAAAAGGCTGGAAGTTGTAATCTTCCGAGAGACAGCTGCAAATTTCCCAGAGCAGATTATGTACGGGTGCTCGGAATTTTAATTTTGCTCCTGAATTTCCTTCCCCAAATTTTGCATTTTTGGACAAAAATTTAGATTTTCAGCCAAAAAATTTATGGGGGTGGTATATTGGCGCCCTGCCCCGGCCACTGATGCACGCAATGCCTAGGTGGTAGTATAGATGAGCCAGTAGGCGAGGTTGAAAGCGAGGAACGAGCAGGGGAAGAGGACGCGCGCCAGTTTGTCGATGGTCGAGGCGTGTTCGACCGGTCGCGGCGCGTGTATCGCAGGTATCACGGGCATCAGCTGGAACGACAGGCGCCTCGTAGCTGACCTCTGTGAACTCTGTGACCCCTGAGATGACGTAGACAGGCGCCTGGATGACCCCTGGACACCAAGTGACGTCACGGGGGTGGACAAATACTTAGCGTGATCGGAGTCGTGCGTTGAGATGGACAGGCGCCTCGGAGCTGACTTCTGTTGTGAGCCCTGGACACCGTGTGATGAATACTTGGCGTGATCGGAGTCGGAGTCGTGCACTGATGTGGACAGGCGCCTGGGAGCTGACTGCTGGGCCTGCTGCACGTGTGACGGGGTGGAGCTGCGACGTCGGTTGACTGCGGCCGGAGCAGATACCGACGACGAAGCCAGCGACGATTCCGACACGGCTGACACCATGCCCGGTACCGTCAGACTGTTGGCGTACTACACATACACACAGAGACACTGTGGGGCGGTGGTATGTTTGCTGGCTGCACCGCGGCTCAGACTGTTAGCGTACTTGCTGTCCGTAGTTGCGCACTCCTACGCGCATGTATACGTTTGGCGCGGTGTACGAAAGCAGTGCACACACACATCTGTGTAGAAATTATTGACTGTACTTTTTAACCCGCCTTTTATTACCAGGCTGCTATAACACACTCACGTACACCGGTCCATTTGGTCTGTAGCCTCCTAGATACCGCACGCTGCATGAGTGGGTAAGCGAGCACGCGGTATCATACTTAAACCACACTCAAGACAGCATAGACTGCGCCGTCGTCTGCTCTGTGACGCACAACTCCAGCTGAAAGTTGAAAAAAGTACCAGTGCAAGAGTCGTTCAAGTTTGGTTCCAGCAGTGACGCGTTTAGGATTTAGCAGTGGGGCCATAACAAACAAAAAGGGAAGGAAAGAGGAAAGGAAGGGGAGGAAAGAAAGAAAAAATAAGGGGGAAGAGGAGGGAACGGGAGGGAGTAAAGGGAAACGGAAAGCCACCGTACCGCCACTTATTTTTCCCACCTCAAACCCTGATTGCAACAACTAACACTACTACACTACTATACGACGATTACTACTATTACTACTCTGTGTACGTGCGTCATACTACTGATTACGCAGCGTCGTAGTGGTCTAACCTGTTGTTGTTGTTGTTGTTTGTCGTCGTCGTTGTCGTCGGATATCATAGTCGTCGTGATCGTTGGCGGGGCCGCCGTCAGAGTGTTGTGTCGAGTTGCAGTAGTAGCTGTAGTAGTAGTTGCAGTAGTAGTAGTGGTGGTGGTGGTAGCCAGAGTGTTGTGTAAGGCACGTTTGAGGGTGGCCATGCCTCCGAGCTTGGCTCGTCTGGCCTCACGCCGCGACCACACGTTGACGATCGCAAACTCGATCAGCGACGCGAACGCAAACACCTACAGCAACGAATTAGTTAAACAGAAAATTTCACATAAACTCCGCAGCTAATGCTGCATCAGAGCATATCACAGAAATTCCAGTGAGAAATGGGTATAATTTGGGACGCGGGGGCCAGGAGAAGCCAATAAACCTTAATTTGCCGTGCAACCACTGGCAACATGGCGGGAGGGGAGAGAGCAGTGACGTAGACAATAAGGCCAGGGGCCCAGCCCCTCAATTTCACATTTTTATTAAAAACAAATATTAAAAAATCAGGAAAATAACTAAAATTGTTGCCATCAGGTGTCATATTTCAAGGCAAAAATGCACTAAATTCGATTTCGGTTGGCGCTCTGTCTCAGGCCCCACTGGGGTCCGAGCTTGCAGCGCTCGTCCAGATTTAGCTGGATTTCAGGGGTTTTACTTCTAAGGGAAGGAGGGAAGGGTATGGGACTGAAAGAGGAGGGGAAGGAGAAAATACCATGCTGGCAATGATTTTTTCTACTTTGATCTCTGACTACTGTTACTTTTTACAATGCACTAATACTGCAGACCAGGCATGTACTCATCCAGACGTCGATGGCCTTGACGTAGCTGACGCGCGGCAGCTGTTCGCGCGACCCCGTGCTCTGGGTGGTCAGTGTCAGCACCGTCAGTAAACCGATGTTGACCCGGGCAACTACCGCATCGACGCTAATCCAGAACGACACCCAGGACAGGATCACCAGCAGGATGCTCGGGATGTAGTACTGGATCAGGAAGTAACCGAGGTTACGACTGACGACGAAGATCACTTCCAGACACGGTACGGCGCCCGGCGGGTACGCTAGAAAACAACGACAACAACTACTACAGATACTACTACAACAACAATTAAAACAACAGGACATACAACAACAAAAACTACTAGGCTACTATTACAAACGCTGCTGCTACTACTACAACTATTACAACTACTACACTTCCAGACACGGCTTCATGCCCGGCGGGTAGGCTGCATACGACGCCATCATCATCACGTTTATTTTACAAGATAAACGCAACAGATAGCAGTTTTATATGATAGGATGATGCAATTTCATTCGATCGCAAGGCTGTAAGAGAAGCGCAATTATGTACACTGCGTGCAGTGTGAATAAAGGGTCAAGATATTTTGACAACACACGGAGAGGGAGAGAGCGCAACACATTTAGGGTTGAGCACGAAAGAACATAACAAAATCTCACGTACGACGAACTACTGCACCATAAGCAACTTTATGTTTTAATTATTGATCAGCCAGTTATTCAGTCAATCAATTAATCAGCAACTAAAAACAGATAAATAGATATATTAGTAAATAAATACGTAGCAATAATCAGTATAGAATCGCAAGACCGTCGGTGGAGTTGTACGAGCAGTTTTTCAGCACGAAGTCGTTGATGATGAACTGTGAGTCGTCCTCACCGCCAGGGTCGAACTGTACGGCGCTTTCACGTGGCTGTATCCAACGCAGAGCCAGCGTCTCCAGCGAATAGTCAACTACAACACCAGAGTAGTAGTAGTCGTAGTAGTAGTAATGGTAGTAGCAGTAGTAGTACAGTAGGCATCTGAGATAAACCACGATCAAAATCCGTCAAGTTAGGTTAGGTAGTTTTTGGTACTACAGTCTAGCAGTTCTGCAGCAACATTTGTCAATATCTCTAAGGCGATAAACATTTAGTGTCGAAGACAAAAGTTGACGTTTTGTTCAATCAAGCATACTGACGTGAGTGGCCTTCGAAGCCAGGGCCGCTAAGTAAGTAAAGTACGTATGACAATTTTATAGGCCTACTTCGTATCGAAACAGAAGTTTTAGACGCGCATGCGCATGGACCCGCTCTTATCATCACTGCGCGTGCTGCGCAGGCTTACGCGATCGCGTTAATTCGTGCCGCGTGACGTTGCTGTGAGCAGAATCTCATGCACGTCTTTACAGTCGGGTATAGGCCTAGAGCATTGGGCGGCCTTACGCTGGGCTCTGCTCCGAATTTCTAGTTTACTGTATACACTAGATCTTGCAGGGACCAGGGAGTCAACCTACCACTACTGAAGCGTATTGGACAGCCTTGTGTGTCGAGCGTCATCCATAGCAGCGATAGGGATAGGGCTATGACTTTAAAAACTCAAGACTAAAGACCAACTTAAGCCTACATCTAAAAACCAAGACGGACTTACAACTGCTAAAGGAGACCGGACAGCCTTGAGTGTCAAGCGGATATTTGTGCAGCTTCATCGGGCACGACAGCGTTGCTGTTATTCTGAAACGACAAACACACAGCGCTGCATCAAACGCGCGCACAAAGCGACTGAACTGAACTGACACCATAGTTGTAATTGACGTTTGCAAACGTTCTCTTTTTCTCTTCGCAAATGCGCGTTTTAAGATTTTAAAAATATTGCTAAGTTTTTACTGAGTGTAGAAAGGTAACTGTTGTAAAAAAATGACGGTCTTTTTTAATACTATAGCAATAACTGACCAATGGGCGAGCAGGGCAAGCCCACTGGTCATTAGTTAACGCGTACGTCCGCGTAGTCACGTAGGCCACCGAAGCCGTTAGACGATGCCTAATGTAATGCATGGCCTACTGCTTGCCATCAAAAACTAAACCCTGTCAGATTGTCAGTTCAGTTCAGTTTAGTTACGTCACAGTCGCACGGAATGTATCTTTAACGGCGACGGCCAAGCAAAGTCAACGGATAACGCGGTCTAATGGTTTCTCGCAGATCTGAGATTCCTTAAAAAGTTCTGTGGTTTTGGCTACAGCCAGTAAAAAGTAAGGACGGGGCAATTTTTTAATTTAAAAAATATACCGGGACATGTCGTGTAATATTACACAACGAAAACAAATTGGCACACTCAATATTAGTCTTTAGAACTATAAAGTGAAGACAATTGCAACATTACTCGCTACATGCAAACCGTTTTTAAGCAAAACTTTGAAACCAAACTAAAAACTGCATTAGAGGGTCCAATGAAAATTTTAGACACGAGGGTTTTTTTAAAACGAGCGGAAACCGAAAGCACAAAAAATTTTAGACCTAAGCAAAGCATGGGATTATGCAATAAAAGATTTACTTACTTACTTACTTACTTACTTACTTACTTAGGCCTATTTGTACAAAAACGTCGCTATTCAGTAATTATGAAATTGACACGTATAATGACAGACAATACAATGAGAAGCCTACAACTATAGTCCTGTAAAGTGTTAATGACTTTTAACGCAAACGATTTCAGGAATATTTCCATAATCAAGACGTTCCCTGGCCCCAGTAATTTTTTGCCGCGATCCTGACCCAGCGGGCCCTGTACCCTGGTGACGAATTTGATTGGAATGGCAACTAGCCATTGCAAAACTTGTCCATGAAGGATACGCCGCTCTATTGCAACCAAGATCACGCGCTGATGGAAATAAATGTGCTTATTATTATTTATGTTATTATTACGTTCAGACGTAGGCTACGTTGCGTAGCGCGCGCGCAAACTGCGCAACGCCAGCTACGCATACTCACGCGATTCAGAATAGTAGCTGAAACGTGAAGGAAAACCAAAAATTGTCGGTCTTTCTTTCACGAGAACGTGAACTAGAAATTTTATTTTCAACTTAAGCTAAAGCAAAATAAATAAAACTGAACAATGTAAGAATTACTGGAAATGTTGCGAAAAATGTGTTGCCTTTGGTGAATTTTTACACGTTGTTTTATTGAACTGCATCGCTGAAATGTCGTTTTCGCAAAATAAGCCTAAATTTTATTCTGGTTGCGGTAATTTTTAGGTTGACTGCAACATTTCTCCAAAACTTAGGCCTATGCATAAGGCGCGTGTGGCGAGAGTTGTAGCGCCAATGTAGCCTGAACTTACTTGGAGACGTACCAGACGCGACCGTTGTCGTGCACGAAGACGAGACGGTTGGGCGTCGTAACGTGATGGAAGGAGGCGGTCTTCTCGTTGCAGAAGAAGACGTCTGGAATCCAGATCTTCTTCCAGCCATCGTCACCAAGTTTCAGCTTAGTGCTGTTGTTATTGCGCTGGGCGTCGAATGCCAGCCGGCTGTCATTCCACTGCTGGCGCAGGTACATGCTCAGCGAAAAATCCTGCACACACGGTGGGCGGGCGTTACAGTTGCGCCTAAAGAAACAAAACCTGCAGTGCTTCCGGTTGCTGTCCTTCCTTAGAAAAAAAACCGTATCTCTATAATTTTTATTGGACCTTCAAAAATATCAGTGCAGTTTTCAGTATGCGTTCAAATTTTTACTAAAATATACTATTTGCATCTAATCTGAAATGTTGCAGTAACTTTCTCCAAGTTCTCGCGAGCATATCGTGTGTCACTTTGTTTTTATCAGATGTTGGGTAATATTCCGTGACGCGTCATGATATGAAAATACATAACAAAAAATAGTTTTTTTTGCCGGCTGCAACCGGCACAAGTTTTTCAGTCCTCCCGAAAGCAATAGCTTTCGAAGCGAACTTTCGTTTTACTGCAAATGTTTATATTAGGCCGCCCGGAACGGTAGTCTTATCTCATCTCATCTTTATTTGAAATCAGACCACAAGGGTCCATTAAACAATACACAGTAAACATAAAAATAGGCACAGAAAGAAAAAAAACACAATACAATAAAACTAGAAGCTACAGGTAAACACACAAACACACGTAAACACAGAAAGAAGGTCAAACTACACCAGAATCTCATTCAAATATTGTATAATACTATTTTAAACTCTTAAACGCTGCGCATGAGCTAATAGGCCTACAGAAGCATTATGCATAACAGTTCCAAAACTAGGCAACTTCAACAGAAGTAGAATATTTGTCATACTGTCCATTCGTGAGAAGCCAAAGAATTTTTTAATACTCTTGTGATAAGCAGATCTAAATTTGTTTATAGTTCCCGGAAGGCCTTATACTTTACAACAGTTCTTTTTCTCAACGCGAAATCTCCGAGGTCCCTCGGCCGATCGCCGCGAAATTTTACATCACACTCGGAAGCATCTTCAGTTTTATAATGCCGTGTCAAAAATTTGAGGACCGGCCCCACCCCCC
>Ga0209454_1001018_pt1 | contig 16495 bp, 12 predicted proteins | sample WorMetHERISLAND1_2_FD_187400 | JGI IMG/M metagenome (GOLD analysis project Ga0209454, IMG submission 187400) | Marine gutless worms symbiont microbial communities from Max Planck institute for Marine Microbiology, Germany - Olavius geniculatus... | ecosystem: Host-associated > Annelida >...
GCTGAGCCCAGCATTCGATTAGCACATGTTTTAGCTGGTCAGTTACTGAAATTTTGTGACCATGCTATCTGTTGCAATGCCCACACACTGAATAATTCACAGAATTTGAATCTGGACTTTTTGGCAGTGAGTTTTTGAGTTCAGTGAACTCGGGCACATGGGAATGCAGGCAAATGCCTGATTTCAAGGGTAATGAAGATTTAAGCAAAATTAACAAAGAATATTTAAATGATTTGCTATGCAAGTTCGGCCCTCTTTGTCTACAACATTCTAAAACTTTTGACATATCACACGCCTTTCTTCGAGTAACCATTGCTGAGTTATCAACGCTCAGACAGGTCCAGTTTTTTTGGGCCCACCCTGTAGATATTGAACCATTGGTGTTGGATTAGTGCTAGAAAATGTAGATAGTTTATAACTGTCCTCTCGGTATTTTGTGTAATAGTTGTTGCTATGTGTATTTGTTGTTGTAGTTGTTGTTGTTTAGTTGTAGTTGTGATAGTGCAAGTGAGGCTGTTGTGTGTTGCAGTTCTTTGTGCTAAACAACGTTACTCTGGTAACAGTCATAGAGCTTCCTGTCACGGTATGTCCCCGGCATTTTAAGTCAGCTCATTGTTCTGGTTTGGTCTCTGCAGACGTTAATGCTGTATATAGAGGTTTTTAATGGATTTTTTTGGCAATTTCGGGCTGTGAGACATTTCATGAGCGAATTGCACCAAAATCAATTGAGATAGACATGGAGAAGCTGCATATGAAATTTTTAGCATTGATCTTAGATTTTGACGGTTCATGTTTCGATTTTCTGGGTTTAAGGAAACCTGTGCACAAGGGCATCAAAGATCGGTACCCTTTTAAAAGTTGTTATTTTATTATTGTTGACCAGTCTTTCGTGAAAATGGTTGCAGATAGGCATGGGCATGCTGCATATCACAACAAGCACTAGTGATGAGCTTTTTAGTCATGTCAACATCGAAAGACCCTGAACTTCTAAAATAAGGGGGTTTTGTTGATTTTTGCGATCTTCAGTTGCAGCACACACTCCAAGAATGAACTGCGGCAAAATGGCTGGAAATAGACTGACAGTTTGCGAGCAGGAGCTGCTATAGGCTTTCGCATGTCTTGTGAGCATTAGTTCAAATTTCTTGTGTTTTTGGTCTTCTTCTCTTGTTTTTGCTATTTGTTATGTCGAAAACAACTTGCTTAATCAGCCTGTCACTGTTGTTCGGCATATGTGACCAAAGAAGTTCAGTTTCGTCTGCATCATTCTCTGCATGATATTGATTCTTATACCCAGTCTTTTTTTGATTCTATGTTGCCATCTTATGATTAATATCTTTCATTTCAAAAGCCTGGAGATGGTGACAGTTGCAGTTTGGTGATGGTTAACCCTGTACAGTAACATTATGATGGTGAGTGTTGACTGTTGTGTAGGCTGGGGATGAGCTCGGGTTGGACCTGACATCAGTTGACAAGCTTTGTCGGGTTATTATTCGTGATTCATCTGGCAAACACTGCTGGGACTCTCAGATTCTTTATGGACCTCCCAACTGCCGCTCCGGATCTTATCCTGCTGGTATGATCCATTTGTTGACTGCAGGATCTTATTGTATAGGAATGCTGGTTTATAGTGGAGAATTTCCTTAAAATATGCGGAACGTTTAGAGGCAAATTATGTGGAAAAATATGCTGAATTTGGCAAAATATGTGGCGCATATATGCACCATATATGCTGCATATCATATTTCCGGCACGTGCAAATTCGAGTGACGGAGAATCATAATCATGATCATTAATAGACCTGTTCTGCACAGTTTTGACATTTTTGACTTCAGTTTTTTTCAACGTCTAACTGTAAATACCGGTAAGCGTTTGCGGCCAAAATATTTAGCAGTCTTGAAACAATGTTGGACAAGGAAAATGCTGAAAAATATGATCGCACATGCTGAAATATGCGGCATATGTGCCAATATATGTGGCATATATGCCAATATATGCGAATTTTTGCATATGCGGCATAATTTTCGCATATGCAATTCTGAAAATGCCATTATATGCGAAAAATATGTGATATGCAGGTTTTGGCAAAATATGCGATCGCATATGCATAAGTTTCAAACGGCAATGAAATGTCAGAAATGGAAATTGATGCTAGGTTAGAACTGACAAGACCCAGATGTTAAACGTATAGGAATGGCTGAGATCACTAACCAGGGCTTAAAGTGGTGCAAGCCAACGATAAATTGTATTAGTCATGAATGGTTTCATTTTCGGAAATGGTCATCTAGGGCTGTCGTTTGTGATAGGGTAAAATTCAGTTTTCTACTGCAAGTGACGGTCTAGAATTTTGTCATACATCTGTTGTGAACACCTATCATATTAATGCATCTGTCTTTTCCAGGTAATATTTTCCTAGTAGTTTTTGCTCAGTAGCAGATGAAGCTTAGAGTTTTTCATGGAGCTGAGAGCAAAGATTTTGTGGTTTTAGCGTCATTTTTACTCCACGTATGATACGCTCTTAACGTAGCGAAGAGGAGAATATGACATCAGCGTAATATTGACGATCGACTGACCAACCGATGACCGACTGACCTCTGTTCCTGGACGAGCCTTCATGGAAGAACTTCAAATGGCCATATTTCAGCAATCGATTATTCCATCCACTTCTGGTTTGGTTCTATGGTGGAGTTGTAGGGATCGGCTAATCTAACTATGCCATTATTTATGCCCAACTGACCCTTGTTGCCATGGCAACAAAATTTGGGACAAAATGGGCTATAACTCGGCTTCTGTAAGAGATATCTGTAAGATCATTGTGTCTAATGGGGAGTTCGGGGTTGGGCCGTCGAATGCTGCCAACCAAATTTTACCCTGACCAACCCTTGTTGCTTTGAGACAAAATTAATTTGCTATAACTCGGCTTGTATAAAACATATGTTTCAGACTTTTATTTTTAGTTGTAGCAGTAGTAGTACTGTATTGGTGGTAGTCGTAGTAGTAGTAGTAGTAGTAGTATTGGCGATTAATGTGTGCAGCATATACATCAGATTGGTTACAATCTAAAGTATTTCTTGTGATGTAATGCAGTACTGTGAAATTCTGACACACACAGACACCTCTACTATGCTATGCTTACGTCCTATAATGACATAACATGGTAAACAGCATACTGCATGGTTGTGCTTTGTAGAGCCGACGCCGTCACTGAGGATAGTGGAAGATGCTGATCTCCTAGCTGCCGAAACCAGCACACTTCATCACAATGACGTGATGGCTTCACAGACACTACTGATGGCGGATGGCACAACTACTGTTGCTGCTGCTGCTGCCAGTGATACTGACGATGCACTCGACCTGGTATGTAGTAATGATCACGACACACTGACGTGTAATTGTACAAGAAACTTGCACACGTCCGCTGTGTCAAACGCCTGATACACAGGCATGAATCTTTCGATGCTGTCTTGGAGTTAATCCTGAATGCTTCCAACACACTGTGCAAGTTTATTTTATCATTCTCGTGACACACATGAAACTTGTACAAAAACTTTTGACAGTGCGCATTGCAGTGGACTTGGTTGGTAATGCATATGACACAAAGAAACACGAAACAAAGTTTTTGTACTCAATTTTTGATTGAAATTTGATCCAGTTTTTGTTTGCAACAGTCCATTCAGACTTACAGACTTTTGTCATGTGACATCAAGTTATCAGTTTTTCTTTTAGCCTAGGTTTTCTCTGCTTTTAATGCAATGCGATACAAAGGTTCTGTTTCTCTAATACTGTTATTAATACTGTTGCGTTGTTTTGTGTGGTATGCATCAAATCTTGCAGTACTTTAGTTATACTAGTTCCGAATGTCTGCTACATTCATCTGTTATTACATGATTATTATATTATATTATTATCTATTATTACAGCAATGATGAACTATTGCTACGTGTATTTCTATGATGTCAGACACTGCAGTACGTGGGAGAGACAAGTCCGGAGTATCTGCTATATTTTTGTAATATTATATTGTTAATTTTTTTAGGGAGCTTTATTATTAACTACGCAATGCAAAAGTGGGTACGATCGTCAGTTCGTGCAGTCAGCGGCCGGCAAACTGTTGTGCAACAAAACAGCATTGAAGCGTTGCACCAAAACAGAAATCTTCTGAAATAAAAAGCTAGTTTCTCTAGCCTCGCCAATATTAATTGAGATTTTTCTTTTAAGATCAGCCAGGATGCGTTGAAAACTCCCAAGGTCTCAATTATTGATTATTATTATTAACATTATCATGATATTATACTTATTTTTGCAGCAATGATGAACTATTGCTACGTGTATCGCTGTGTTGTCTCAGACGCTGCAGTACGTTGGACAGACAAGTCCCGAGTGTCTGCTACATCCATCCACGCCTCTCAATGCACCATTCCACAGTCAGCTGCCGGACCAGACTGAGGACCAGCTGCTGCAACTGCTGCTGGCTCAGCATGAACAAGAGCTTCATTGTCTTGCTCAGCACTTCGCCGACACCAGGTTCTGCTAGTACTGTGATAATTATTGTACAATATGATACAATATGCAGTTAATTTATACAGTGCAGGGGCACAGTAAGGTTTTATGTGCTGTAGCATCGTTCAGATTAGTGAACAGCAAGCAGGAAGTGTTTCAAATGTCATTAAAAGTGTCAATTGAAAGAAATGGCTCTCTTGGATAGTCTACAAGGCAATGCATTTCACACACTAGGCAACTAGCCTCACATCTGTTTTACAAATTATAATAGTAATAATTACACTGCTAATTTCCGACATGCCATGACATCGCAAATCATTACAAGGGTGCAAAAGTGTCCATGTATACCTATGGAAAACATTTTGAGCGCAAAAAGATGCAAAATATTTCTGACTCACAAGGATGCTGTAGTTAAGTGGCAACAACAGTGTGAATGTCGTTTTCATCTGTGGTGTGATGTGTACTGCCAGAGTAAACCGTTACATCATTGTAATGGTTTGCCATATCTAGGGGCTGCAGGCTGCCATAGCTAAGGGCCCCCATAGCTATTTGGGTTGTCATCATTTTAGTAACTTCATCTTGGTTGCTAAGTGTTTGGTTAGGGTGAGTAGGGTTAGGTTTAGGGTCAGTAATTCAGGGTTAGGCCAGTTTCAGTTTGACAACGGTCACTACACAGGTACATAGCTATCGTGGGCCTTAGCTGTGGCAGCCTCTAGCTGTGGCAGGCAGGAATTGTAAGTCAGTAAACATAGGTTTGTTTAAACAGCTTATTATGTTCAGTGAGCGAATGTTGTTTGCCTGCCTGTTTGACAGCATGATGGCTTCACCATTGCTGCCGACTGAAACCCGCAGTTCGAACGTTGCATTTCATCTCTGTCGGCTGTTTCTCAGTCACTTGGGATACATGACCTGGGAAAAACGGTCGGTCAGTCAGCCAGCGCTAAACTTTTAACTACTCCTCACTTGCTGTTATGATAATAATAATAATATATAATAATATTATTATAATAATTGTAGGCCTGATAATATGTTTATACATATTTTTGTCTCGTCTCGTTAATTGTTGAATTTTTATGAACGCTGATAATTGGATTTAAGGGGTCATCCATAAATGACGTTACGCTTCGAGGGGGGTTCACATTATTGTGACAACGTGTGATGTAGGGGAGGGGGTTGAAGATAGCGTGACGTCACACATATCACATCTGTGGAAAGGCACAATAGACAGCCAAATTCACGTCTCCAACTCATCGGATGTGACAGGATGAGTAGGCCTAGAAACATTTCAAAACGCTATCCTTGATTTCATACGATTTTCTGCATTAACTAGGCAGTGGACAATTTTGATAACTAATATAATTTTTACGCGCGTATTAGCCACGGTAATTCTGTCTGTCTGTTCGTCTGGCCGTCCATCACGACCCGGTACCAATCCAAAACCAGGTGAGATAGAGATTTCGGGTTTTCACCATATGATAGCCTATTGTCTCGATTTTGTAACAAAATTTCATCCCGCTAAGTAAAGGGGATCCCCTCGAACTAGGGGCAAAAGAGGGGCACCCCGCTTAGAAAGCGTTATTTTACCACTATAGGCTCGTCTAACGTGAAAATGGTTGCAGATAGGCACAGACATGCTGCTTATCATAACAAGCACAGGCGTCGAGCTTCTTAGAAATGTCAACGTCGATGACCTTGAATGACCTTGAATTCCCAAAATAGCAGGTTTTAGTGAATTTTTCGCGATTTCAACACGCATTTCAAAAGTGAATTGCGCCAAAATGGCCAAAACAACCTGCATATGAAATTTTCAGCATTGAATATAGATTTTAGCAGTCCAAGTCCGAACCCTCTACGTTCAAGGAGGGTTGTGCGAGTATCAAAGAGGGGTACCCTTCTAAAAAGTGGTTATTTATCTGTTGTTGGCTTGTTTAGCATGAAAATAGTTGCAGATATGCACAGACATGCTGCTTATCATAACAAGCACTAGCGATGAGCTTCTTAGAAATGTCAACATCGAAGACCTTAAATGACCTTGAACCCTAAAAATATTGGTTTTTAGTGTTCTTTGGCGATTTTTGTCTGCAAAAAAGTGAATTACGACGGAATGGATAGAGATAGACCAAGATTACTTGCGAACAGGAAGTGCTATAGGCTCTCGTGCGTCTCATGAGCATTAGCGCAGATTTCTTGTTATATATCTTAGATACACTGAAAATCATCTCTGAAGACTACACTACAGACTGTTGGGGGAGGGGGTATACGTTTTGTGACATCATATTTGATGGGGGTTCAAGACAAGTGTAACAAAATGTGATGAAGGGGGGGTTAAGTTTTCCTCAAAACTGTGTGACGTCCTATTTGGATGACCCCTAATGAAAGTTTGCAGGTGTATACAGTCTTGTCTTCTATGCATGTGCTGTCTTTCAGTAATGTTCATGTAGTTATCATAGGTACGTGTAGTCACTGTTTCAAGTTTTTGAAAATGTGTTTGCCTTTTTACATTCAGACCAGTATTGCTGGGTTTTGCCGGTCTCCTTATGTGTACAATCTGAGCATCAATGTTGATGATGTAATAGTTGTACTTGTATTACTAGTACTACCAGCAGTTGTAGTTGTTGTTGTTGTTGTTGTAGGAAGCATTTTGACCTGCTGCATAAGAGTGAAAGTCTGCTGAGAGATTTAAAGCATCTTGACGGCCAACGATGGTTAGTTTTGCATAAGCTCGTAATGACATTTTGTTTGTCATATCACGTTAATTGAAAAGTTTTATAATAATGTGGCTTTAAAGGCTTTAAAGGTACAAGTTATGGACGGTCATGAGTGTAGTTTTTTGAATCTTCTTACCTGTAGGTAAAATTAATTAATTTTGAAGCATGCTTACTAATAACGTCGTAGCAAATTATTTGGTAATTTCCAGGGTTGAAGCCAGGCCCGGCCAAGTATTCAGACTTAGCACGCACCGTTTCACTGCTAAGCCACATGCTGTAAATCAGACTGTTTGTACATTCTCTCTGTGTCTGTATATTTTTTCTGTAACTAATTTCTCCGTTCGTCTGTGTGTCTGGCACTCTGGCTGACAGTCGGTGTCTGTATGTTTTTCTGTGTCTGTATCTGTGTCTAGTCGTGACACGCACAAAGTGGCAGTTATCTACGTGGCTGACGGTCAGGAAGATAAGACCAGTATTCTCGCTAATAACGCCGGCTCTCCACTTTTCGATGAGTTTGTAGCTGCCCTCGGCTGGACGGTAAAACTTTACTTCTTTATTGCTCATCTCACAAATGTTTTGTCTCTGTAATTTGGTTGTCATTTTTGGGAACCTTGGCAAATTGCTGTAGACGTTGTCATTGTGCACTTTTTGACATGCCATGGCTTATGTATTAGTAATTGAGTTATTTACATAGCACCAGAACCTGCGTAGACATAAGCTCATTATGCAGAGGACACTATTGAGCAGGCACTGGAGGTAACCAGGGATTTAGTTTGTATTGCTGCAGTTAGATTATGCACATGTGAGTTTTTTGTTAATCAGTTCTATTTTTTTTGCTGTTAAATTTTGTTGTTCGTATCAGTGCCTGGGTGACCAGCCATCTTTAAATTGACTTATAATTGAGTGCGACTTAAAACCGTGTTCTCTCACTTACGTGGCCTGTAATCTGGCATGATCTATTGGTGTTGCTTTGATGACAGGTGAATGTGGACAGTCACCTCGGGTTTCTGGGTGGCTTACAGCGCAGTCAGACCAGCACTACGCCATACTATGCTACGTCCACACGTGAAGTCATCTTTCACGTATCTACTCAGCTGCCTTCCGACCAACTGCGCAAGGCACGCACTACTGCTACTAGTTGTTAATTTATTAATGCATTAATGCGTTATTTAATGCGTTAATTTGTCAGCTCTGTTTTTTCAAACTTCGCTGAAATGATGATCAGTTTACACAAAATTTTTACCAGTTGTAGCTAAAGAAATATTAAGTCAGAATATTTTAACAAAATATGGTACTTGATTAAATATTTGGTCGGGATCTGAGGATTCGTGTTCTTGGGATTGCAGCAGCAGTATTTTAGGGCATTATGGAGCTTTACAAATTGTATTGTTGTTATTTTTGTTAGTATTCACCTGTGCATTCTGTGTCGTTGCAGGTGAAGCACCTAGGTAATGATGAGGTTCACATAATCTGGTCGGAGCACTCGCGTGACTATCATCGTGGAATTATACCCACCGAGTTTGGTGATGTGCTGATTGTCATTTATCCGCTGCACGATGCTTCACTCTACCGCATTCAGATCATCCGCCGACCTGAGGTCTGTCTCCGTACACTTACTATTTCATTGTTTTTTGCTGCCACTTTTGATTAATAGAGATAATGTGATAACTAGTTTATTGTTTCATTGGTTTGTTTGCTCGATTGTCTTTGTGTGATTTCGAAAAAAACCGAAAAGGTTATTTATTATTTAACAAGTTTTAGTACCAGTCTTTTTTTTTTATCTCATTCGATGTGTTTGTGTCTATTTGTGATTGACCATTGCTTTTGTTGTATCGTAAAATTTGAATCGCTCGTGGTTGGGTTCTAGTCAGCATCTTATTACATGTGTCATTTTTTCGGAGTTGTACAGGGCTGATAAATTGGTTTTAGGTTTTTTAATGATTTTTATTGCCTGCGCAATTTTTAGTGCAAGTCATACTTAACTTTTTTTCGTGTTTTAATGCTGATTTCTGAGTTTTTAATGATACATCCTTTATTCAACAAAAGTGATGTGATAACGAGAATGGTAAGTAGAATGTTCTTTCGGGTAGAAATTTTTGTCCAGTCTCTTTTGAACTCTGAAACCTGAAAAAATTTTTCCAAGTATCTGTTTTAGCCTTGATGTTGTATAAACTGTTGTGTTGTTAGGTCCCGCTGTTTGGTCCGTTGTTTGACGGTGCGATCGTCGACTTTGTCTCTCTGCCGGGTCTCGTGCGTGAGACTGCCATCAATGCTGGCAACATGATCAGAACGCTTAAGCCGTACTATCAGACTTTGTATCCTTACCAGCAACTGCTACTCATACTATGTCATCATCAGCTTTATCATCATCATTTTCTTCTTTTTTTGGCGTTTTCTTTTTCTGTTTTTTTGTTATTGTTTGGATATTGCCACATTGAAATTTTTTTTTTCTGTTTGTTTTTTACTTTGTGTAAGTGTTCTTGTTGCATACAAAGTTGTAAATTAATTTATTTAGATTGTGCGACTATTTCGCTCAAAAACTCGGAAAACCTTGGCGTTCGACGGCTGACAGGGAAAAGTCAGGAAATTGATGGAATGTCGGAGATGTCTGCGAATGCATTTTGGCTGGGAAAATCTGTTATTTTTAACTGCAAAGCATTTGCATAACTTTGTTAGAAAAGTCATGTAATCTGGCTAATAAGTTACTGCATGTTGATAGTGGTGAATATTTTCCTGAGCATTGACTGGTGTAGCTATGAGGAACGGGTTCGGTATGTGGAGTCCATTGTACAACAACACAAACAGCCAAGCATCTTTGAGTCGTTCTCAGCACAAGTCTTCTCGCCCGCCAGTTTACCAGGTAGGTGCTCTACATACATTGGCAGTGGTGGCCATCATTAATGACGTTAATGAGAGAAGTGTCTTTTTCTACTAGATACAAGCAGTACATTGTCAGTGCTTGCCCACTTGTGTTATTCTTGCTTTAGAGACATTATGCGAATTTTGTTTTGTTTTCAAGTTAGCAACCTGCGTAGGACAGTCGGACACACAGACAGGCAGACAGAGGGAATGCATACTGCCTGTGATTAATTATCTCCGCCAATGTGAACATAGTGAACATTGGAGGAGATTAAGGGATTGATCATTCTGTGTGTATGTACATGATGACTCATCATCATCTCCACATGTCATACACAAGCAGACATCAGGACCGGCAAGACGTCCTGATGTCTGCACACCTTATTAGTTGTAGTTGTAGGTGTAATAGTAGCTGTAGGTGTAGTAGTAGCTGTAATGTTTAAATTACTTCACTTGGCGGAGATATGCACTCTTACAAGCGTCTTCAGCTGTTGCTCACCGACAGATTGTTATCTTTAATGAGCTCGTTTTTTTCCTTGGATTATGTAAAATGTTGTCAAAATTTGCCATATAGCATCAAAATCCGTAGAACGATTTAAGCAAGGGCATGAATGTGAAAAACAACATACATACAGACCATGCTACAGAGAAATGTACATGAATAGAGAGTTGCTTGCACTAGAGTGATTTCATCTAATAATGTGGGTAATAAGAATGTGACTAATGTGGGTGGTCAATGCTGGTTTATCAGGAGATGCGCACAACCTGCTTATGCCATCACTTAGTGACAAAGTCGAGCCACTGCAGAAGGCCACTAAAGGTAAAATTCTGCTCATTTTCTCCATAAATAAACTTTGTAGACATTTCTTAATAATTATGTTGTGGATAGTTTGCAGATAGCCACAAGTCGTAGAACTTTTTACACTGTCGTCATCTTCATCCTGTGCTGTTACTCTTGCTGTAGTCTATTTGTGGTAGAGCATTTTTAGGTCAGTATTTTGTACAGCATTTCCCATTTTTAATCAGTTATTTAAATTCATCAGAATACAACCTTTAGTTATGTTATTTGTTCGCGTTTTGGTGGCAACCGCTGTTGCCTTTTTTGGAACGACTGTCCACCAGGTGTCGCTACGGCAGACAGTAAGTAGTCATAGGTATAACGAAGTTGGGAGGACTTCTCATCTCAGTTGCCGAAACTGTCAACAAACAATTTAATCAAAGGCTGTATTCTGATGAATGTGCATAATTTTTTAGTTACCATTTTAACTCATGAGTTTATTTAAAGACGTCTTTTTTGTAGTGTAGTAATTAGATCATATAACTAGCTGTAGCCATTGTTGCTGTTATCTGCTCGTATGCCGGCATCAGTACACAGTGTCAAAGCACCTTTTTGATTTTGTTTTTTTTTCTTCACTGTGACAGTGTTTTGGTGGTGGTCAGTATCTAAATTAGTCAGCTACAATATTTAGTCAGGTATCATTTGATGTGTTCTGGCCATGATGTTGCTGACTGTTCATTATTACTGTAACTGTAGAATTTTGTTTGGGTTTAGTTAGGTTTTGATCTCTAGGCTCATAACTGTTGGTCACTTTGTATAAGCGTTGGTTTCCTGATTGATGATTAACTGATTGCTTAGAATTTGTCAGTTTTTGTCATCACACTTTTGATGAACAGTTGTGTGGTTATCGCAGATGACACACACCTGTTCACAAGTCACCATGTACATTCGCAGAGTTTCACTATGTTACTTTATGCGATGACGTCGCCAGTCACAATCTCTGCTGAGTCTTGTCTTCACATTATGTTAATTTGTGCGGCATCATCGTACACTATGTAGCCAATCTCGAGGTAGAGACGGTTGCTACAGACTTAACAGTAAGCAAGGAACACAAGTGATCTGATGACTTTGAGATTGCGGAGACACGGCATTAAAGTTTGCAGCAGTGAACATTTTAGCAACAACAACATATGTTGCCCGAGCATTTTTTTGTCAATTATTGTCAGTCTAACATCTGTCTTATCTTTACAATACATGCATTACTCCAGTTGTTTATGTCACATTTTGCGCAACACAGATGCATACATTACTGTTGACTGTGACCCAGTTATATGTATCAATCCGACATCTGTAGAGACACTTTACATACTTTGCTCTGCCTGGGTCGTGTTGAACAGAGCGGAACTATTTGCCCTGGCCAATGCCGCTCGGCAGCCTGCGCAAACGAATGACTTCAGCAGACGTCTAGTATTGAATTCACGCTGGCTGTGATATGATGTCTGTCTGTCCACCCCGGGCTGGGCTGGACCCGGCGGTGAGCCATTTCTGATAGAATGTCAGCATGGTCTTAGAACACTTACCTACCAGTCTTGCCGACCAACCCTCATTCACAGCTGGAAAACCTGACATTTCCTTGGGCGTTAAAAATTTTTAAAATGATGCATAATTGGTAGAAAATTAAGGATAGAGAGAAACACAAAATATTGTCAGCGCTTTTTGAAAACATACCTGGCTTCACAGAAAATTCATGGATAGACATTTAACAATCGGATAGACATTTTATGTGTCATATTTTTCTATGTTAAATCAGTGTTAACTGATGAAAGTGTTTTTTATCAGCTTTTGCAGCTTTTACAGAAGAATTATTTTCTAATGGTGAATTCCCAGTCGATTCTGTCAAAATGTCCCTGGGATGAAATCGTGAATTGGGGGTTGATCGATCTCTCAGCATGGTCAATTATACTGTCCTAACAGCCAGTCTGCATGTTGCATGATGTTATTTTAAGCACGTGTAATGTCATGTAATTGTCTCACAGTTAATTAACTAATGTCTGATGACTAATTAAGTGTCTTGGTGGCGTAGTGGTTATGATGCTGGACTTATGATTAAAAGGTCTCGAGTTCAGCTCTCGTTCAGGTCATTATCAAGTGGGTATTACCTGGATGGGTGACTGTCTGTGGACACGTAAACCATTTTGATATAGGCCTATACCTAAGGCCCACAGTTTTCCGCGGAAAATTTTGCCAAATTTTGGAGGCCAGTTCACAAAATTCCATGGCTTACCGTGGCAAAATTGTCCAAATTCCACAGCTTACCGTGGCCTTTCGTTTGTGCATAAACTAAGCTTTATTCTGTTAAAAAAACTTCAGTTTTTGGAGGCTGGCATGGCGCTCAGTTATGTTAGCAACATACAAAGAAAATTATTGATTTTTCTTTCAAAGTGCAATTTGTCAATTAGTCGCATTGTGTTTATTTACAATTGTGCGGCATACGATGGTAATTATTAGTAGGGACGCAGTTTTAGGCAGTTCAGTTTTATTTTTCTCCGTGATATAGTTAGTCTAATTACGTTATCAAGCTGACGATCATACTAATCATCGGTCATTTCTTAACTTCTGCAAAATCCCGCGGCAGTGTCAAAATTCCGCAGAAAAAGGCAAATTCCGTGTCTTGGCTCGAAATTCCGCAGCCCATAGAAAACTCTGGGCCTTACCTAAACTCTGTTTTCCATCCCTCCACGGTAGGTAAATCGAGTATTGGCCTGGTTGGCCAGGGTTACAGCAGGGTGCGTTCACTTGGGTCAGGTGGTGGGTAACGCTGTGTGGTCCCATATGGCACTGAGGTGGGTTTCCCGTACAGAGCTATACACCCGTTCCGCTTTTAACGATTAATGCCGTTAGCTTGATTGAAGTGGCATGGTAGAGACTGATGAACTACTGATCGAAAGATGACAGCATTGGCAATGACTTGATGAACTGAGCATGTTGTTGTTAAGATGTTTGCATGAAGCCTGTTTATGACCTTCGTATATTTCATCGGTATGTCAAGTCAACTTGTGATTTTTGTTGCTCCCTATGATTAGTTCATTGTTAGTGCAGGGGCGTCCACTCCTTTGACGGGTGGGTTGAAACAGTTGAGTGAAGCTGGAAAAATTTGGAGGGAGTCTGACTGCCGGGGAAGATTTTTCACTTGACGAATCAACAAAATATAGTCATTCGCACTGCGCATAAACGACCCAGAATGTGTTTTGAGAGCTCGAAATGTGTAAAAGTGCGTTCTCAGCAGTGGGTGAGCTTCCTCAGACTCCCTGGTTGGATTTTTGTGGGGGAAAGAGTGGGGAAGGGGAGGGGAACAAAGAGGGATGGAAGGAGATCAAAGGCTCTGGATGGATAGGAGGGGGAAAGGATTGGTGCCACAGGACGGAATGTTGCTTCCTGGCGTTTGAGGGTAGGTGGACGCCTCTAGCTACCTACTTTTAACATATGATATCGTTGCATTTCTAGCCGAACGTTCCTTGTATTGTGTTTGCAGAGCCAGCAAAGGCTTACTTAGTATTTGTATCCATCTTAGCTCGTCAGAGTTTGTGCAACTAAAACCGATGTCATACAATCAGTGATATCGTCCATTCTTATCAGGCCATATACCGAATTACGCCAGCAAGATTTCCCAATTTTTTGAATGTGTGACATCTGCTTTACAACGCTAACTGACAGTTTATCTTTCCAGATCTGTTTTTGTCTGCGCTTTGAGCCGTCTTGCCTTGAGAGGTGCATCATGTGATCTCTGCGTTTGTCTGTTATATATGTTATGCAATAATTTGACGGTACAGATCGATTTTCAGCACGAAAAGCTTTTGCCACTGGAATGTCATGGGACAAATGTGAACTTGAAAGGTTTTTTAGGATCTCAAGGTCAAAGGCTGTCATTTATTTGGGCGAAGGCATACATAGTTAACTAGCAGTCTGCTCTAGCTGTCTGGTTTCTGGTTATATTTGTGACTGAATTAAGTTGATCTTAGCACATCTTGCTGATTGTTTGCATTTCCCTGTAGGATTTTGTTTATTATGTAGGTTAATTGTTGTTAGTGTTAGTAGTCGTTGTGTACACATTCTTTTTACCATTTAGTGGTAGATTGTTCAGTGTTGACTCTCTGCGATATCTTCCCACTACCCAGACCAACTCAGCCTTTTATCCCTCCAAGATAGGTAAATCAAGCACTGGCCTGTCTGGTCAGGGTGATTTCACCTGTGTCAGTATGATATCCTATGGCAGGTGACGCTGCGTAGCTCTGAGATAGGTAGCTGTAGACATCTTCAACGTTACTGATCGGCTTGGCTTGGCTCTGCGGCTGTGTAGCGGCATATAGGCTGAAATGGCGACGAGCTTCTGAGTTTGTCCTGCAGAAATCGGCGGCCGGAATGGCGCCAGGTCAGCACTCTGCCGTCCCCAAGTGTGCGTCTCTCTGCTTCTTTCATTCTCTATGTCTCTCCGTGTGTGCTTATTCACGTTCTCTATGACATCACGTTACGTTTTGTTGACGTCGCTCACGGGCACTTGTTCAGTGCTGACACGTTCATTGCAGGCACGATATGTGAATAGCATCACCATTGTGCTTCTCTCCGCCTCTTTCTTTCTTTTGTCCGTGTTTTGTGTGTGCTGCTCTTTTTCTGTGACGTCATGGCACGTTTTGGTGACGTCATGGGCACCTGTTGTTGATATAGTTATTTTATTTATAGCCATCACATTATACTAGTAGCTACACTGGCGTTATTGCACGTTTCATTGCATTACCTGCACAGCGCACTACATCAGTGTGACGTCACGAACTGTATGATGACGTCACGCACACCTGCTGTCACGTGACATTGATGTCTCCCTCTTGTACCATTTGTGTATTGTCTTATGTTATTGCTTCGTTGTGTGCACGCAAACACATTTATACTTCTTGTTCACTGTTGAATGTTATCGTGCTTTCAGCTGCAGACCACATAGTGATAGAGTTTTTTGCAAAGATGCATGAACTACTGCTTTAATTGTCGGTAGTCAAATGCTAAACTAATTTGCATGTTTTCAGATTAGTGATGCGGCTGGATGTGATTTAGGCATTTATTGCTGTTTGTTAGTCATTTTTACAGTCAGAACGTTTTGTTGTACAATTCAGTACATGGTTTCAAATATGTAGGTAATTGAAAAGTTGTATGCTAGTTTTTTGCATTATGCACGCTGTGTTTCTAACATAGGTGACAAATGTATGACATCAGTATAGGTATTGTATACCGTATATTAATGACTAATGACTGACGTGGCATTATGGAAAATTTAAAATGCCAATATCTCCACAGCTGACTGTTGCCGATCCACTTAATGTTTGGTTCTAGGGTTGGGTTTTTAGTGTCAGAAGATCAAACGGCGCTGCTTTTGGTTCAGCTGTTTTGTTTTGCTTTTTAGCTTTACACTTTTTAAAATTTACTTTTTCGTGCATATCTACAGGGTGGGCCAAAAAAACGTGCCACTTTACTTTTGTCCATATCTTCACCAATTATTGACAGATTTTCAAATTTCTTTCATTGGCGCACTCAGCAGACAATTTGTGATAATGTAATTATTATAGATCCCACCACACCATAAATTCATCTCTACACTACCTTCTGA
>Ga0209454_1001021_pt1 | contig 16475 bp, 10 predicted proteins | sample WorMetHERISLAND1_2_FD_187400 | JGI IMG/M metagenome (GOLD analysis project Ga0209454, IMG submission 187400) | Marine gutless worms symbiont microbial communities from Max Planck institute for Marine Microbiology, Germany - Olavius geniculatus... | ecosystem: Host-associated > Annelida >...
GCTGCCCACCGCTGCCCTAGATAGGCAGCGGTGGGCAGCGATAGTAAGAATGGCGTCAGACACCAACGGGCATTGAGCCCACGGTTGTCGATGATGATGATGATGATCTACCGGGTGGTCCATAAATAAGTAAAGAAGTAATTAAGCCTCTGACCGTTCGTACTTCGTCAGATATTAACTGAATTTCGAAACTATATCACTAGCTATGTTAGTGTTAAGCTCGAATAATACTAATTGTTAGAGATAGAGAGTTTGTCGTCAGACTCTGAAATCGTTGTGAAATAATCGGTTTTAGCATACCGGAAGTTAATCTGTAATTCACTTACTATAAGGCTAACTTAATTTTACATGGTAGTGTAGCGACGCGTATTGGGTGTGATTGCTTATTTATTAGTCACTTAATTGCATATAATTATGTACTACTGCATTATGGGTGAAAGATTATCTAAAAGTAGGTTTACTGTTTGATGTACATATTACACTTTCTAGGGAGTCAGTTTTTTTCTTATTGGGCACTTTATAGTTACGGTATGAAATTTTTGCCTATGTGTACACGTACGCAGGTGTGAAAACTGCTCGTTCTGAGTAGGTTATCACATGAACTAATATAATCCTCTTAATGTACGAATACACCGTCTTTGGCCTGCAGTAATACTGGCTTATTATATGTACACACTGTGCGCGTATTATTATATGCTTACCTGTGATGTTGATGACGTCATTCATTGGCAGCATTCTCCTCTCAGGTGTGACATTTACCTGCGGCCTCGTTTAAAACAAACGTTCCTAAGTCAAACTTACGACAGACGTGCATAGTCTAAGAAAAATAAGACTTACGAAAATCTTAAAAATAAAATTGGCTGCAAAAACTTAACGAAAGGTTACGAATAATAATTACACATAGCGAAGTTGCAGAAATAGGAGAAACTTAAGAAGATGTTATGAAAATTTTTAGGAAGATTTGTAGACTGGGCCACCAGTAGTCTATAGTCAGTATGACCACATGTATGAAAATTGAGGAAAAAAACTGGGAATATTTCGTCAGGAAATTGTCAGGGACAATCTCGTCAGAGAAACCTTTTTATTATGCGGCTGCTCTAATAGGCCGCATTGCAAGTCTTGTCCGTCCGTTCGTCCGTCCGACCTCCCGTCTGCCTGTTCGTCTGTTCTTTAAATGTACCTACGAAACTGGAAAGCAAAAAGGTACATGAAAAACAAAATTGACGTTAATTTTTCCACAGTACTAGTAAACGGTGTGTTAGTTTTTCAATTGAAAAGGTCAAAGGTTAGAGTTGCGCAGCTCCAGGTGGACAGCCGCATAATATCTCAGAACCGAACCGGCGTATTATTTCCAATTTGACACAATATTAAATTGTACACAATAGTCCCCAGAACCGCAGCCGTTCGCCGCCGCCGCCGCCGATAAGCTAGCGGTTTAGAGAGAAAAAATCAAACAATGTTTTGTGCTCATACTGTTGCAAACAGAGCCACCAGCGCGAGTGTGCGTGTTCTCATTAGTCGTCACAGTGCCAGTGGTGACAATTAGTGTACTATAGGATTTAGTAATGGACTCCATGGGAAAACGGTAGTTTATCGTATGTCGTTACGAATCACGTGAAAGTTGCTGCTTTTGGGTATCAAAAATTACTACCAGTGACAGACATCATAGCGGTCCGGTCGTCCGGACCGCTAAGTTAGCCGTTAAGGCCTTAGCAAACGGCTCCTGTGACAAGTACATAAAGTGCATAAAAAAATTTAAAAAAAGGAAAAAAACGATTTCTTTTGTCACTACTGCGGTTCCTTAAAAAGTCAAACAATGCCGTACAATCTTCGGCGAAATTTTAGCTGTCCGTGTTATGTCGAATTTCAACTCGTTCGGATATAAAAAGAAGCCATAGCGGATGGAGAATTAGGTTCCCAACAGGGAGGGGAGAAAATAGGGAGGCTTGGGGCAGGGGGAGGGGGTAATTTAATCCCCCACGCCGTCGGTTTTGGAGAGGTTGGTTTACGGTTGTTAATGAGCGTGTATTGGCCTACGCGTGTGTGCGAAAAGTGCTGAGACGTAGTAAGAAATTCGATTGTGCCAATCAGTGAAACTGACAGCAGCTGTACATGTCTACAGGCGACATGCTGGCCAGCTGCTAGTAATGGGTCAACTTTCTTGTAACTACTCGATTCGTATATGTGGGTCGAATTGGTGGTTTGCTGTTGCATAAGATTGGATTACACACGACAAAATGAATAGTGTGTGCGTGTGTAAAGATAAAGCTAAAGCTAAATGTAAAATCTGGTGCTTGCTAGAGCGCTGCATGCGTGAGTCGTGTTCGCAACCTGAAGCGCTTTACAATCTCTGAAGTGGCAGCTGTGATTGGCATGAGCTAATGACACCGCGGCGCAGTATGCGGCCATTTATTGTCCGGGAAATGGAAAAAAAATAAATAAAAAATCAACACGTTCATCTGATAACTCTTCGACATAGGTCCCTTACGGGGCGATATAAACGTGTTTTATTGATGGATATTTTCATTGAAGAAAACATGGCACAGTATTCCATTACGTACGTAAATGCTGGATAAAAACGATATGTTCTTGCTTTAGTTTTTGTAAATCAGTTGTTTGATAAAGGTCAAAAAACCTTGGCATTGAGTTTTTAATTAACTTACATGCTGCCTGTTGGCGTAGTAATTAAACGATAAGTTTTTCGAATCTTGTCCTTGCTAGAGGCTGTCTAGTCACTCACTCAAAATGTCGCGTTTTAATGGTCGCCCAAAGCCTTTTTAAAGCCTGCAGTCGCCATTAGCAGCATGAATTGTTTTTCATTTTATTGTGCGACTGTCTCACCAGACCGCATTACGAATTCTACACGTCCGTCCGTCTGCCTGTCTGTCTGTCTGTTCTATGCGGGCTGCTGACTCGAAAACGAAAGAAGAAATTTGAGCCAATGCTCATGAGACGCGCGAAAGCCTATAGCAGTTCCTGTTCGCAAACTATCCGTTTATCTTCAGCCATTTCGTCGCAGTTTATTTTTGAAGTGTGCGCTGCAGCCGAAGATCGCAAAAATCAATAAAACCCCTTATTTTGGAAGTTCAGGATCTTTCATAGTCATCGATGTTGATACGACTAAAGAGCTCGTCACTATATAGTGCTTGTTGTATTAGGCAGCATGCCAATGGTGATTTGCAACCGTTTTCACGAAAGACTGGCCAACAACTTTTTTTAAAAAATAACGATTTTTACGGCGGTAAATTTTCACTTACAAACGGCCCTTAATCGCCATCGTAGCCTCATAAAAGTTAAATAGTGAATAGGCAATATGAACTTGGGAATTCCAAATATGAGGTCATTTTGAACCCCCTGCCTACAGGTCACGTGACACAGAGCATGCGCACTGAACTTTCGGCCTTTAACATGGGCAAATGCAAATTTGAGGCTTTATATCTCCGTAACGGTGCAAGATAGACGCATGGTTCCAATGGACCACCAATAGGAAACCACATATGCAGAGTCCAATGGTCACGTGACCGATGACGTCACATGACCCCAAAAGGTCAAACTCGTGACCCCAAAATCTTTGAAGCCACGTATCTCCGTATCCGTGCAAGATAGCGCATGGTCATCATTGACCACCAATAAGAAAGTGCTCACGCCGTGTCCGATGGTAACGTGATCGATAACGTCACATGACCCCAAAAGGTCAAGGTCATGACCCCAATATCTTTGAGGCCCAATATCTCCGTAACTGTGCAAGATAGATGCATGGTTACAGTGGACCACCAATAGGAAACCACATATGCCGAGTCCAATGGTCACGTGACATCACGATGACATCACGTGACCCCAAAAAATCAAACTCGTGACACCAAAATCTTTGAAGCGCCATATCTCCGTATCCGTGCAAGATAGACGCATGGTCATCATTGACCACCAATAGAAAAGTGCCATCGCCGAGTCTGATGGTCACGTTCCGATGACGTCACGTGACTCTTAAAGGTCAAAATCGTGACCCCAAAATATTTAAGGTTTAGTGTCTTCATGGCCGTGGAAAGCAGATGGTTTATAATTGACCATCAACATACAAACAGCGAATATAAATGTACAAAACATCAGTTTATACTCTTATTAACGGCGACATGCAATGACTGACACATCGAAAACAGCAAAAATCATAAAAAGGTGATATTATTCAACAGCACATTGACTGTTAGACGATGTGATGGTGAGTGATATCACCTTTTTATGATTTTTGCTGTTTTCGATGTGTCAGTCATTGCATGTCGCCGTTAACAAGTGTATGAACTGATGTTTTGTACATTTTATGTGCAGTGGTCGCGAGTGGTAGATGTTTACCCGTTTCAAGAGTTGAATACATAGAACTTGAAACTGCGCTGTAGGCCAGTCACTTATTGCACGTGGCACAGTGGACGCTGTTTTTTTTGGAACGGTGTGACGTCACGGGACACGTGACCGGCGGCCATGTTAGCAGCGCGTATCGGCACTGTGCCAACCATTCGTTCGTTAGCGCGTGTCGACTTTCCGGCTAGCTCGGGGCGCACGAGGTGCTGACGGACCGCTGTCAAAAGTTGAACCGCGGTAATTAAATCATATGGGCGGCACCGCTCACTCGATCATGCAGTTAGCGCAATTGCCCCGCGGTCTGGTGGTCCGTTGCCAGAGGACGTCCGCACGGGCTGCGACATTTCAAGGTCGTTTAAAGGTCATTCAGCTTAGTGGACCGAATATTGTTCTGTGTTCGCAGTTTTTATGGCTCCGTGTCTAGAAAGCATATTGCGATTTCAGTTTAGATTATTCTGTCCATTTAAGGGGCAGACAGAAAAAGTGTTTTGGGGAAGGTTTACGGGATTGGTTCTCACTTCCTTGAGCCCAAAGGATCGAGAATCAAGGCCAAATACAAGACCGGGGTGCATTCGAATAGCCCTTAAGTAAGTAAGTAAAGTAAGTACTTAAGTGCACCATGTCAGCCAGTGACCGAATCTGAGGCACTTGGCTGAGTCGCTAGGGGAAGCAGTAGGTCTGCTGGAAGCAGTGAGTTTTAAGGAAGCGACGGAAAGTGTCTGCAGAGGTAAAACTACGGACGCTAGAGGGTAGTGAGTTCCAAACTGTAGGGACTGCAATGCTAAAACCGCGGGAGGGAAAGGTTGTGCGGACACGTGGTAACCGACTACAGATTGGAGTTGGCAGAACGCAGAGAACGCTGTGCTGTAAACTCCTCTACTGGGGCTGAAAAAGCATTTCGGGGCACAGAAGAGCCCACAAAATACATTCGAGGGGGGAGTAATATAGTTTACAAATACACATTTTTAGTGCGTAAGCTCCTTCAGTCTCTTCTGAGACTCCCCTTCGCTACCGCGTTGAATATGTCAGTGCCCCCGTCCGTCGTCATTGTTTGAATGTCGACCGTCAACTGCATCGACAGTCATTCTGTATGTGTATGGGAAAATAGCAGGATTCTCAGTCTCTAGCAGTGTTGTTTGTTCCCCCAATCCATTTCTGTCGCTAAATTTTCATATTGTTCGTGTATAGGAAAACGTTTTATTTTCAAATAGACTATGCAAAATTTCGGACTGGAATGCCCCATTCTTAAGGAAATTTAAAAACAAACATAACAATTTCAGCACCCGTATTTATTGTGTCGGAAGTTTACAGCTGTCTGTCGGAAAAAATGAAAATTTTTTGCCTTGTCTATTTTTTTCAACCCACGACGCGTCTGATTCTTGGTGACTCTGAGGCGTGTATTTGTAGTCTGTATGCATCGGCATGCTCAAACGTCAAATGATGTCGTCTCATCGTTATGACTTATATATGTAAAAAAACTTACCAGTTTATAACTGTGTGTAATGACGATGGTAAACATTTTTAATACTGAAAAATCGATAGGCGGCTATGTTAAAAAGTTTACAACTTCGCTGTTCTTCAACAAAATCAAATTTTACTTGGCAGCTAGACGTAGAACGTTTTTTTTAAAATTGAGCTGTAAAATTTCAAATTATAATCCCAAACGGCTGCCATATGCAGTGCAACAGTCCAGTCAGTAGGCCTATCGCTCTGGGTGACTGAATGTGTTTTGACTGAATTGCGTAACTGAAAACTTAAATGCAATTTCCTTCTGTCGCATCTTTAGGATAGCGTTGCTCCTTACCAGTTATAAAAGATCTGGGTGGGAGATTGTAAGTAACGCTAATGCATTGTAGACGCATCTAGAGCCCCGAAAACGCGTCTGATGGCTGCAAAAGTCGTGTATGCTGTACTGTACCACATACACAATCTTATATGTGTTAAAAATGACTACCGGTACTCGTCTTGGAGGTGGATCCTCGAACTGTGCGTTTGACAGCAAGTCACGTGCGTGCTTGATTGCCACGAAAACTTGTGTTGACGCCTACGGTCACGTGTCTGTTGCTATGCTAACGTGAACGCAGAAATTGGCATATGTACGAGCACCTGCTGCTACTGGTCTGCGACGTCATAACCTGTGGTCACGTGATCGCGACGAGCTAGACAATACGAAGTAATGCCTCTAGGCCTAAACAACAGCGACGACTGACGTTGCAGTAGGTCTGTAATTCTGGGCGTAGGGCGTCTGTGTTGATTTGATTATGTTGTACTTGCCATTTACTGCACTTTTGTAGTTCGTTTTTATTTTCTAGGTCTATTGTTGCACTGCAAGAGCGTTTTCGCCTATTTCCACACATTTCTCAGTAGCGCGATCTGTCGTCTGTCGCATTCGTCCCGTGCTTAGATGTCATTTGTCAGGTGCATTTGTGGGTTCTAATGACGGGGTCCCTGACCTACAGGAAAAAGGGGATATTTGGGGACGGGGGTTGAATCTTCAGCCGTGCGGCCAAACCGTTAGTTTTATGCTGTCGCATGGCAAATACGAATAAGCAATTCCGCTTGTTGCCACATTATATTATTGTTTTTCGTCGGTGTACATGTACTAACGCAGTGTAGATACACTTTGTCTTCAGATGTAATTGGATTATATCATTTTTACGTAGGCTTTTGATTTTTATGATCGTACGATATAATTGTTTTATATCTCTGCATTTCTTGCTAATAAACCTGTACTGTTCGTTATTTTCATTGGCAGATTTGCAAAAAAAATCAATTCTGATCAGGGCAGTGACACCTACAAGAACGAACCCCTCACGCTGGGGAGCGCTGGCGACGCTCCCCTAGAAGCATTAGTCGGATTGGGAATGGGCATACACCCACACCCTTTCACTCTCCCCCTACACTCCCACCTGTCATGACTGTCTGCTAGGGCAAATCGTTATGTCGCCTCCCACACAATGATCTTGACGGCTGAGACGACGACTGCTGCCACCTAGCGAACGACTAACGAAGTAGAAGAGGAAAGAAAAGAAAGAAAGAGTTGGGTTACGATTAGAGTTAAGTCTTGACCGTTTCCATTTAGCCAACAAATAGATAACAAACGCTGAAAATGATGAAAGAAAATATAATTAGGCTTTATATCAGAAAGTTAACGACTAACGAGGAAGAAGAAAGACAAAGAAGAAAGAAAGGAAGAGTTTAAAGGTTACGATTGCCATCTAACAAACAAGACTAAAGGAAAGAACGATAAAGACGAAAAAGAGACGGGTAAGGTTAAGGTTAGTGTTAGTGTTCGTATTTAGGTTATTTTTTCTGATTTAACAAACCACTGAAGAAAAAGAAGAAGGAGAAGAAGAAAAAGAAAAAAAAGAAAACGAAATAAGAGAAGAATTAGGCTTTCGTCGAGAGTTACTTTTTGCCATCTAACCGACAATTAACGAACGAAAAAACGATGAAGATGAAGAAGAGAGAGTTCGGGTTACGGGTCAAGGTTACGGTTGGAGTTATAGGGTTAATTCTTGTCACCTAACGAACGACTAACGAAGTAGAAGAAGAAATCGTTGACGTTTGTTAATAGCTAGCACCATTGCTTGTGTACAGTATAGGGCAACGACTCTGTCTCTCGCGCTAAGAGCTAAACGCAATTAGACTTACGTCAACGCAACCTAAGCTCTCATCATCCAGGCTCACTTGCTAACAAGGCGTTAAAATGCCCGTGCTCCCAGTTGCTAAAACAAAACTGCTCGCATCTACAGGGTGCGGCAAAAAGTAGCTTCGTAAAGTTTTTCGCTGTTTTCTCTGCAACCGTTTGGGATTTTAACTTGAAATTTTACAGCTCATTTTAATAAAACGTTCTACGTCTATCTGCCAAGTAAAATATGATTTTGTTGAAAAACAGCAAAGTTATAAACTTTGTAACATGATCGCCTACCGATTTTTCAGCATTACAAATGTTCAAGCTGCAACACCACGGCAATAACAGTAACTGAACAGGCTTTTAAGGGGCAGGTGCCTCTAGTGCCCCCATGGCACTAGACAGGTATACGATAGAGATGCCAGTGTTTAACGCGTATCGACAGAGTTGGAGACTGACGGCGGCTGACGCCTAGTTTCCCGGAGTGACCATGGCACTATAGCTCGGTCGTCGGACCGTGTGTGTTTAGCGGGGTATTGTTATTCGTGGCTGGTCGCACGGTAGCGTATTAGCTCTGAGCTGAAATTAGTGTCGTTGACACATCGGCTTTCGCCATGCCGGCTGCTTTGCTACCGGATTTAACCCTTTACCACAATCAGCAGTGGCAAAAAGGTTCAACGGATGTTTTAATAGCCACAATAACAGCCACTTCCTGTCTTCAATCTTTACGCGTTTATCCTAATATGTTTCGCATTTCATTCACGGTGTTTTACGTTTTAGCCTACGCTGGCGACCTACAACGTAGCGTTGAGACTGGCTATAAAAATAGGCCTACTGTACACTCCGTGCACAAAGTAAACATACCTATTTCAGGGTCGTCGACGGTCGGTAGTGTACACTGTGTAAAGGTGCATAGAGAGCAACAAAAATAAGATGAAATTAAATAAAACCAAGGGCTCGATTTACAGACGCTGTCATACGATTTATCTTAAGATATGTCATACGACCATCACAAAACTAAAGCTAATATGTCCTAAGATCATCTTACGACATTTTTTAAGTGAACTCACAGACTTTGTTTTAGATGATCACAAGATTTGTCACAAAACTGCCTGATTTTGCCTCAAGACATATTTTACGATACGTCGTAAGTGTTAGAACTGTGAATTAGGCCAATATCCTAGGTTTATCGTTAGTGTGAAAAGTGTCTTAAGATTGTCTTATGATGTTTTGTGAATCGAGTCCCAGAAGCGCGCGGCTTTCATTCCATCTTATCTCAGTTCAGACTACTTCATTTCTTTACTATCGCTTTGTGTACGAACTTAAACCTACACTGTCGTCGTTCCTTAATTGGTCACGATTGAGTACACCCATAAAGACCGTAAAAGTTGATTCATTGCAAGCCAAAAGGTAGTAAAAGTAAAGTAGGCCTACAGTACTTGCTATAGCGCTTCTTACATGAGACTGACTCGTGGGCAGAAGCGCTTTGACAATCTCTGGGCAAGTGGCAGCTGATCGACATGAGCTAATGATACCGCAGCGCACTATGCGGCCATCCATTGCGCGCGTCAGCGAACAACTGGATCCGAAGCTTGCAGCTAGCAGGCATACCACCGCTCTAATCAGCCACACTTGGCCTTTACACAGTAGCCCGTAAACTACTACTCGTCTCTCATCCCACGGAGGGTAGGAGGCTGAGTTGGTCTGAGCACATAGCAGGTTAGCAACTTGCTTAAGGTTGCTTATACCGCTGCAGAGATAGTGTTAAAGATAGGCAGTGCGAGTTCGCATGTCCGTGATATACAGACCTATAAAGAGTCAATGTCATTGCGTGGTCGCTATTGCTACTGGGTTGTGCGTACAGAATGCACACATGCTGGGCATAGCGGGATGTCAATCCTAGGCAGTGGCGTAGGGCCAGAAAAGAAGCGGGGGGAAATTTTCACCTTCCTTAAATTTCATGCTGTCAAAAAATTGTCAGAAAATGTTCTTGTCGAAAAATTTTTTGTTTAAAATGCTAAATTTTGAGCTGAAAAAACCCATTTTGGGTCAATTTTGGGGCGCAATTAAAATTTTGAGCACCCACAATCTCTTCTGTCGGAAAATTGCAACTTTTAGCCCCGCTTACATTTTAGTCCACGACTCTGCTGATTCGAAGGCCCAAAACCAACACATGCAGTCTATTTGGGTATGTCTTGTAGCAAAGGCAGGGAGGATGAGTGTCCCAATCTTTTCACCGAAAAAGTTATCAGGTGAAAAAGCAGATAAATGCCAAGCGTACAGTTTTCTCACTGGCTTGCTACGCTATCGCTTCATCAGAGGTGTTTTGCGAGGGTAAAAATTCACCCGATTTATTTTCAACCCGGTCACTGCATGGGGAACTTACGACGTTCCCCCAGCAGCAGCGTCCTGGGTTAAAACTTAAAAACCAGGCTGGACAGGAAGTTGCAATTCTCCGAAGACACTGCAAATTTTGGACGAAACTGATTAGGCTATGCCCCCTATAAGCACTCAAATTTTAACTTTGCTTTCCAAAAGGAAGGGTTTTGACCCAAATTTTGCGTTCTTGGACGGAAATTTCCCGATAGAAAGAAGATTTTCGGACAACTTACCGGTAGCCAGAATTTAGGGTAGACAATTGCCCGCTTTCCTTTTCTCGCCATGGTGCCATTGTCCTCAGATTCGCTAGTCGCCCCATGCTGGTTTTAGGCGCTTCGACCAGTCGACATTTACTCGCCAAAATTGACGACGAATCGACACGATCGTCTGTTGCTGCTGCGGCTTACTGAATAGTGACTTCCGGTCTCCACTGCATGGCTGCTTGACTGACAGTTCTTCTAACAAAATACTCAGCTGTTTGCGGCCGTCTTAGTAGGCCGCGTTATGCGACCTCCCCGTTCGTTTGTCCGTCCGTCTGTCCGTCTGACCCATAATGCTCATCACACTCGAAAACGAAAAGGCGCTTGACTAAGGGCCGCGACGCACTGCGATTTTTGCGTGTAGGCCTAATTGCCTAGGTTATAAGCACGCTTACTTAGTAAATACACTGTAGTTATAGGCTTATTCATATTAGCCTACTTGCATTACTTGTTCCATTACTATGGGTGGAAAATCATTCGCTTGTCGAAGTTCTTGGCGGGTTCGGACACGACGGGCGGCTCCAGCTTTGACTGCAAACTAGGCAAGCCTAGTGATTGATAGTCGTAGTTTGCTGTCGATGTCCATCCAAGATCCTTGCCTACTGGACAAACGACATTGTACGCCGACATGTCTGTCTGCACTTATGGTGTGTTTCGACCCCCTCAGTTTAGTAACGTGGTGTAATACCGGTTTTATACAGATGTTTGTATGACATAGTATTGTTGTTGTGTATTTAGTAGACGAGGTTGTCGGTCGATGCAAGGTTAAACTCATTGGCTAGACACATTGCAACTACGACAACAACTACCACAACGAATACTACTACAACAATGACTTCATCATTTCCACTGCAAAAACAGCTAGTATGAATTCATCACCATTCACGCACCTGTCTAGCTCCGCCCCCACTGCAGGCTCCGCCTTTTCTGGCTCCGCCCTGGCTCCTCCCACGCCGGCCACGCCCCCCGCCTTCTTCGACCCCGTGCAGATCTGCATCAATGACGTCACGATGGTGGTCGGCGATGACGTCAGCGTGACGTCAGAAGACGACAACAGCCCGCGGAGCGGGGAGGAGGCTGAGTCGACGTGGCTGGGAGTGGTTGCTAGGAGACAGAGACGTCGCGGAAGCTGGTGCCCGGAACACTCGGAGGAGAAACAACGACGTCTCAGTGTTACCGGACGCAGGTTTGACGAGTCCCGTAGAAATTTTAATCACATTTACTTTCGCTTTCAGTTTAGCCGGTGTCACATTACAGAATCTCCCTATGTCAGATCGCTCTCGGAGGATCTGTACGGAGCTAAAGTCCTCCGGGAGTAGTAGAGACATTTGGGGGGGGGGTAGTCCTATCGTAGAACACCGGCCAATTTATCCAAACTTATCTAGTATCGGCCAGGGTCGACAGAATAAAAAATTTGGAGAAGTGATATAAGACGATTTTTCTGAGTCTCTGTGCCATTTTTGTCGTGCAACTGATGGTATCAAAATTCATTCCTTATGGTCAGCTTACACCTACGACGCAACTCAACTAGCCTAAGCAGTTGAGTTGAGTTGAGTCTGGGGTTTTTATTAGCGGGAGTTTGGGCATAAATGCGTTCCAAAATTTCAGCCAGTACGCCCAAATTTTAAGACGTGGACGTCACGACGTCCAAATCAAATTGTCTCTAATTATGTTTTTTTGTCTTTAATAAATTGCGAATTGACGTCAGAATTTCTTTTCCATCACTTTTTGTGCGACAAATGCTTCTGATCCAGAAAATGCGTCCATCGTTTTGCATAAAGCTAGAAATAAATGTTGCTTGTTTTCAAAACCAAGGCCTACATGTGTCAATCGTGCAGAAGTGACACATTTATTACTTTGCATTAAAACTGTTAATTTTTGCTGGAGTTTTCTTGTCATTATGACTTTAAGATTCTGTGCACTGACGTTCAAATATTTAAGCTTGGAAGTCATGACGTCCTAAAAATTCAGGTCTATTGAGAACCCTGCTTAAGTCGGAGTCGTTGGTATGAATTGGCTATTAGTGAAGCTGAGACTAGCTGTACCACGGCATAAGTAAGCTAACTGAGTGGGTGATTATTTATTTAGTTTCGTTTTTTGGTAAGGTGATATTTAAGGAACGTCAACATCTCTAAAGTCGATTTTTTGTGTGCTTGTAGGATAATCTTTTAAAAATTGGTTTGAAAAAAACTAGGCATATGCGATCGTACGAGTGTGCTTGCATTTGACTCTGTTCAAGAATTGTTTGTGCTAATGTAATAGATGCAATAACTGAGTTTAAAAATGATTTTTTGATAGTTATTTTTACAAAAAGATATTTTTTTTGCTTTTCAAAATAAAATTTTCAATGGCTCTCTTTTTGAACCAGTTTAATGTTTGCAAAATAATATAAAACATTACGTTTATTTTAAAAAGTAGGCCAAAGTATGCCAACATTTTTCTGCTACTGTAATATGTATGTAATAGCTGAGAATTGAAAAAAGCGGATTTCGGGGATTTTTTCACAAAACGTGGAAAATTTTTGTTTACTTTTTAAACGGGAATTTTTGGTGGCCCTAGTAGGATTGTTTTGACGAAATCAGCGTACGTGATGCATGCATGTACCTAACTTCTAAACTTACCTGACGCTTGCATGATGAGTGACAGTGTACACAGATGGAGTTGTTAGTTGAGTAAGGCTTAGCCGTTAGTGGTAAGACCGCTTTGCGACTAATAAGCAAATCTGCTGATGCGTCTGTATAGCACGATGGAGACAATGTTTGCATATAAGCTTATTATTATTGATCAGTGTAATCTGTGTGCAGTCAGAGCTTGAGCAGTCTTGATGGTCAAGCTGACTCGGACGACGACACTGCTACTGCTGCTTCTGATGCTGTTAATGATGCTAGAGATGATGATGATGATGGTGACGTCACTTACAGTTGCAGGCTAACTGCCATTGACGACAGCCGCTCAAATGTTAAACAGGTATCGCTTGTCACGCCATGCTGTTCTTAATATCTTCTACACAGCAAACGGATAGCCTAATCACTGTACGCTAAGATACGTTGAAATCGTGCGTATTTTTCAAAAACAGAATGGAGCCTATACGTTCAACATTATAGTTCTTTGTTTTTCATTAAAATTGAATACGCTAGATTACGTGTAGCTTGCGTGTTCTGCAAAAATATGTATTAATGAACGTTGAAAATAATGTTTTCACGTTTGTCTATGTCCATTTAGTCGATCGTTTTATCGTTTATTCGTCTGTGCGCTTGCACAATTGCACAAAAAATTGTTAAGGATTTTTGATTAAAAGTTTTTAAAGTACCTATTTTGCATTCTTGCTTTTGGGGATTTTTTGTTGTCAGCTGAGACCCATGTTGCGGGTATAGGCCTAAGCCTAGCCATATTTTACTGCAAAAACATTAATTCTGAACTAAAAACTGCTTCAGATTTTTTTAGTCAGCTACCTCTGAATGCTTTAAGCCGTGATCTTCACAGGTCGTAATTCTGAGTAAATTTGTGTTAGTGAAAATAAAAATGATACCAAAAATACATTTTTAATACTTATTTATCAACTCGATTGACACATTACTGCCGATAATTTCAGCCTACGTGCTGTATTAAGTGTGTTAAAATTGAAATTATTTATTACTTTGAAACTTACGGCTTGCGGTTTGTGCTGCTTATGAAAGACGTGACGGATTTGTTGCAGGGACATTATGAACGCGAAACACTTGCAGAAAATGACAGCAACAAGTCAACAATATGCTCAGGTGTGTTACGTATTTAACGATATCGCGAGATTGCTGTTTCTAGAACCAAGGGCAAAAGTGTGCTCACATTTAAAAATGGTTTGCACGTAATTATGACTTATCATCTCCGAAATTTTTGAACAGTCAAAACTGACATGTTAGCATAACATATTAGATTACACTACAAAATTATTAGGGCGGTGCTATGTCTGCTAGCTGCACCGCGGGTCTAACAGTAAACTGTTTGCTGACGCGGGCAATGGATGGCCGCATAGTGCGCTGCGCTATCGTTAGCTCACGCCAATCAGCTGCCACTTTCGAGCTTGTAAAATGTTTCTGGTCACCAGTCTGGCTCGTGTAAAAAGCGCTATAGCAAGTACAGAGCCTATACCGTTTAGGCGGAATCGCTTTTGCAGCGCAAGCGATTCCGCTTATTGCTACACATTTCTCCGTAGTGTGGTCTGTCTGTCTGTGTGTCTGTTGTTCTGTCGTCCGCTACACTCGTTCACTTTCCAGTTTGATTAAACCGTTCAACGGATGCCATTTGGCAGGTCCAAAATGTGCAACCCAATAACATAATTATTGTGCTAGATGGCGATACTTGACCCTCCCAGGAAAAGAGGAAATTTTCTAGATCGAACTGTTCTTCCCAGCCAAACAGTGCAATTTCAAATTGCTGCTCTTACCTGGCGAATACTAACATCGAGTGGGCGCGGACTTGCCAGAGCGATGCCGCTTTTTAACTAATTACTTTGGTTTTTGTTATCTTCACTACTGCTAAATAGCCAAAATGGTCAAGTAGTATAGCTTTTCATAGAAAACCCATCTCAGAGCTACGGAGCGTCACCTGCCATATGACACAGTGTTGACTGCCAGTCGACACAGGTAAACACGCCCCGCCTTAACCCCAGTTAGACAAGCCGGTACTCGATTTATCTACCCCGGAGGGATGGAAGGCTGAGTTGGCCTTAGGGTTGTTTATGTACCGAGATTGTTTACCAGTCCGCAGACAGTCACCCATCCAAATAGCAACCACTTGAAAGCGTCTCGAACGACCGGGTGTCGAACCTAAGACATCGCGATGGCAAGTTCAACGTCCTAACCGTTACAGTAGGCCTGCTGCTGCTGCTGCTGGTGATGATGATGATGATGATGGATGATGGATTGCGTATGACTTTGTAGAAACCACAGCAGCGACAGGTCGTGACAAATGTTTGTCCGTCAGCGAATATCCATCGTAAGTACCGACACGCAGGCTGAGATTTAACGTTGGTATCCATTCTACCAGGGTTGTTAGCAATACTGGCAGAAAATATTGCAATAGCAATAGCAATGCTTGGTGGAAAAAGTATTACAATACTGATTGGCAATACTTTTTTTCAAGTCAGTATTGCAATGTCATTGCGATACTTTTTGCAATATTCTACTATATGCTCCTCCAAATAAACTGTGATTTTTGTCACTGTGTGCAATTTTTTCTAAACTTTTGGTTAACTGCACACTACCTGATAATGTGGTCGACCCAGAATTTAAACAATAAGTAAGTCATGTTGACATGTTATATTTCGTTCATTATTTTCGTACGGTAAAACAAAAGAATGAAAAGATTCTTTGCCTAATTAGAGAGCGTTCTCGCCATTACAAGCGTACTCTAAATCAAAAAAAATATTGCTTACAAGTATTGCAATATTTCAGCACTAACAGTAGGCCTATTACAATACTTATTGCAATAATTGCAATACTGCAATATTAACAACCCTGCATTCTACAAAACGGACGCAATGCAAACATTTTGCAAAAAGTGCATTTTTTTGCAAAAAAAATTTTAAAAAATTTTTGGGCAGGGAAGAGAGGCCCTTTCCCCAGACTCCACCTTTTAGGCCTTTCCTTTCGCCTTTGTTATTTCAAACTTCTGGGTTTGCCGCTGGTCACAGGCTGAACGGTAGTTCAAGCCCTGTGTTAACGGCGACTTCTCTTTCTTATGGGAAAGCCAAAAATTCGACCCCCACAGAATCAAAACCCCTGAGCCGATTGAGATAAAATTTGGCAGAGTTGATTAGGTCGGCGAGGGGAACCGTCATACAAAATTTTATGCAAATCCCTCCAATGGGG
>Ga0209454_1001027_pt1 | contig 16456 bp, 8 predicted proteins | sample WorMetHERISLAND1_2_FD_187400 | JGI IMG/M metagenome (GOLD analysis project Ga0209454, IMG submission 187400) | Marine gutless worms symbiont microbial communities from Max Planck institute for Marine Microbiology, Germany - Olavius geniculatus... | ecosystem: Host-associated > Annelida >...
GTGTTTGAGCAAGACAGTGCACTAGTACATCAAGCTTGCAAAATGGTTGCGTTTTTGGATCGTGGGATGCCTGATTTCATGCCGCCATGTTGCTTAATGCTGACACGATGAACATTCGTCATCAGCGAACCAGATTAAGTTTACCATCGAGGCAGGGTAGCAACTGACAGCACCGGTTGAGACAAGCAAGCTTGTACTTATGACACATTATGATGCCAGTGTTACGTCATGACTAGCAAAGAATATTTAATCAACTGCCATATTTTTTTAAATATTTTGAATTAGTATTTCTTTAGCTACAACTGGTAAAAATTCCGTGTAAATTGGTCATCATTTGAGTGAATTATGAAAAAAATAAAAGGGGTTTTTTATGAAACACCGTGTACAAATACTCAGACAAATGTAGTTTTGGTGTTTCAGCGGATATATCATACAAATACCACAAACTCATTATTGCATAGAGAACATTTATTACAACTGACTAGAGACCAGGGGCCATATGCATAACAACGTCGTAACTTTACTTCCAAACTAAAATTGAATTACGTCGGACGTAGTGCTAAGTTGGTATGCATAACGACGACGTAGCACTAGTCAGACGCCTACGTCCGAACTAACTCTAGTTGCTCTAGCGACCTGTCATAAATATTTAGTCGGTCGTTGTCAATGTAAACTAACGTCGCTAAGGAGAAGCTGCAATCACGTCATGTGTCGTAAAGGACTTATGGCGAGTCAATTACACTATTGAAACTAATGGCAGTATTAAAAGTTGCCGAATAAAACGTTTAGCATTCGATAAATTTCACTTATTCGCATTGCGCATTTTTACTTAGCCCATGGAGCTGTAACTAGGCTTGAGCACGCCCGAGACTGCAGCAGACGACAAGTCAGGCCATATCCATTTTTAGCTGCAGGCCAGCCGAGGCAGAGTGCGTCTAGCCAGGAAATTCCAGAGTCAAACTTACCCGACGTCAACTAAGTCGTGACTAGCTAGTCGCTCGCTACGACAGCGTTTTGCATGCCGTCGAACGCAACTTTCTAGTTTGGAAGTAGTTAGTCACGACGTAGGCCTTACGTCCAAACTAAGCTACGACATTGTTATGCATACCGCCCCAGGGCATCAAGAACAAGGCCAAGGCCAGTGATCTTTAAGGCCAATGCCAGACCTCTTCAAGGTGATTACCATGGTTTTTGTTTTTGAGGTCAAGGACAGTTTTCGATGACCCCATCACAGCTTGCATATCTCTGCAGTGCTTGCACACACGGTGTTCAGAGATAGGAATGGCATCCAGCCTTTAAGTCGTAGTTTTCCCACAAGCGTTGCAAGGTGCAACTTACCCTGGATTGATTACAGGAAAGTGGTCTGCTGAAGTATAAGCCGAGAGTACTTGTTTAGCTTGGTATCATTGGTTGATTTGTAGTTCTTTTCGTATGTCTACATCGAGGCCGCGACATCATCGCCATCAGCATCATCACAGCTCACATGCATTCTTTCCTGTTGATAGGCTCTTTCACAGTGCTTCCCTTCTCAGTTTCTCCCCATTTTTCAACAACCCATGCTCTAGCCGTACTAGGTAATCGCCGCGTTGGCATGTGCATGCATGTGAGCTTGTCACACTGCGATTCTCAGCTGTGGTCTTGCATATTTCTACTCGATAGCTGTTTTCGGTTTTTCATCCACTTGTAGAAGTGATTTTGTGCTTGCTGAAGAGATTGAAAGTCCATCAATTGATATTTCTGTGGACTTGAAATCACTCAGGTTATGGTCACATGTGAAATAAAAAAATATGGCAAAAATTACTTGTCTGTAAATGGAGTCTTCTTCTACGTGTGTGAAATTCTGCTAAATTTTTTTTTGCATGACAAGTTCATAAATTTTTTACGTCTCACCATAGCTTGAGGGTTGTGCTTTTCCTGCAGTGCATCATTTAGTGTGTTATGTATTGCATGAGTTCCATTCAAATTGGCTTGCTGTGCTAGCAAGACTTGCTTGGTTTAGCTGTTAGTCCGTCTGTTACAAAGTCACGCTTTTCTGCTTCAGTGCATAACCGTTCCGTTTCACCTCATGTTTTTTGTATGTGTGTAATGAAACTTAATTTATAAACCATCCGTGGTTAATTGGTGTCTTTTTTCCATTTTTTAAAACTTTTATCACCTAAATTTATTTGGTATATATATGATATATCTGTTACCATCTGAAATATTCTGGTTTTGCTTACTGTTAGTTTTTTATCAATGTTGTTTTAGGCATCGAGAAAGGTATCGGGTGTATAAAAATAATCATGTTCTTCAGAGCTAGGATATCATTATTTGAGCATTAGAGTTTAAAGGCCAGGTTGCACCATTTTGCGTAACTGTTATAAAGCTCTAATTGGCTTTGTCAAATGCTAATTCATCTATATTTGTTAATCTTCCTGTTGCTAGTATATCTATACACTATAAAGGCATTTTCTTCATTCAATTTCAGTGGAGATTGCTAGTAGATTACACTGTTATCACTGTTCTGATTTTTGAAGGTATCTTTGTGCAGATTTTTCTCTTAATTTTGTTTACTGTGTAATCAAATTCTGTTGCATGTCATTCTGCATAGCTGTTAGCAGTTTTTATCATTGCGTTGGCGATTGCAGTCATAATTGTTTTTTTGACCTTATTTTTTTGCTATAATTTGAGTATGATAGCTTATTTTGGGACTACTGCTGCAAGAAACAATTTTCAATTGACTTATCTTGATATATTACGTCATTTAACTTCTTCATGCCATAGGTATCGAGCTTATCTTTTTGTTTGGTTTTGGGTACTCGGCTTGACTTGAAGTGAGTCGGCAAAGATGTCTGGTTTCACAAATGTATGCGTATGCTGCTGTGTTGAAGTTTTTCGCAGGTGTTGATGTCCGGCCCTGGCAGCTTTGTGTGGTCTTCAGACGGTGACGGCTTTATGTCGACGTCAGGCCCTAGCAGCTTTGTGTCAACGTCAACGAAGTTTGTCAACGGACACACGTTTGTCACCAAGAAGTGTGTATTCCGTAAAACTTGAAAGCTAAAGGTCACTTGTCATGTTCTGAATGACAAACATTAAAGGCAACTTACTTACCTACTTAAAGCTGAGGATAGCTTTTTATTGTAAAACCCATCTCAGAGCTACGGAGCCTTGCCTGCCATATAAGATCATACAACTTTACCTTCGACTCAACACAGGTGAATATGCTCTTGAATATACCAAGGTAGCTTAGTGGTGTAACGATAGGGTGTCTTGGTTATGTTGCCGACTAAGCCAGATCACCAGCTTGCAGTCAGTCCATTTGATATAATACTGAAGTTCATTCAGTGCTGGGTATGGATGTACGACATTTCAGTCCCATTATTGCACTTTGGGCATCTCACTATTTCTGACTTATATGTTTCATGCAAAATTTTTGGCCAGATTCTGTGCTTGCTGAAGAAACAGAGTCCGTGTGATTTAACTGATTTCAGCAAAGTTGCTTTGCACATGGACTGTTCGCAGATACAAATGATAAAACTAGTTGCCTGACAGAATTTCAGGCTGAACTAGTGCAATGACATGATTATGAGAAGTTCATTGGTACCTGATAGTTTGTTTACACGATCCAGCAAATGTCCAGCAAACTTTCAGCATATGTATCCAGAATACACGTTAATTTCTGGACGTTTGCTGCTATATGTTATAATGGACGAGCCAGCTGGATGTTTGCTGGACGTTTACTGGATTGTGTAAACACCCCATTACTGATCCTGATTAGGTTAATGTTGTGTCGTCTGACTTTGGTTGAGGAATGCTTGTGATTATGTAAGTCAAGTAATCTTTTCTGAGAGGTTGATAGGAAAATGTAATCCAGCAACTGGCAGATTATGAAAACTGAAGTACAGTGCATTTACTGTATCTGTGCAAAATGGGCAGCATTTTTCTTATGCTAGCAGAAAGGCAGTAATTTATTTAACCAAAGTGTTTATATGATACTTGCATGTCAGTGGATATCATTCCTGGGCATGTGAATTACACGTGAAGCTGATAGTGCTGCAGTGTTTTATGCAGATTATTTACAGCTGACCATTGAAGAAAGTCATGTATCACAACTTTCATGGTCATGGTCATGCGAAGATCTTGAGTTGGCTTTGGAAAGCAGATTATCTTTAAGATCAAGGCCTAACATCACTTTTATTTCATGTTGTTAGGTCAGAAGTCAGACAAATGTTTTTAGGGTCAGAAGATGGCAATGGTGGTTGGTTGTAGGGTGAGGGAGAAAGACACGGAGACAGTCACAGTAATGAAGGATGGAGTTGTCAAGTCAAGGACTGTCAACGGGGTTCCTCAAATCATCAGTGGCAACTAGCCAACTGACAGCCTCATCGGACTCAGCATAATACTGCTGAAAACTGCTGTGTGAACTTCGTGATTAGGATTTTTGTTTTTTCTTCACATAGTCAGAGCCTTCCATCGATCAAGCACGTTTTTCTTGGTTTTTATTTTTTAATAGTACCAAGGCCAAGGTTTATGTTTTTTTGTAGATAATTTTTGCATTTATATGACTCTTCACGTCACTGTTCATGTTTTCATCATTTTCAAATCTCTCTCATGACCATATTAGCTGCCTTGGCCAATTTATGTTTGCTTCAAGGCACGATTGCCATGTTTTTACTTTCTGTTGCTTGTAAGTTTACGTTTACTGCCATGCTTCAAAGTTTTGCTTTGCTTTTAACCTAGCAGTGTGCATTTTGTGATTGTGAATCCAACACTGTGTGTATATGTTTATTTATTGTCGTTCGATAAATAAGTTACAAAACAGCGTCATTTTGTTAGGTGTCTAAATATGAAAAATCCAAAATGTACATTTTGTACGGAATTTTCTTTCGAACATATGTAGAAATTTTTTGACTATGACTTTATCGTTGTGACATCATGTAGAACGTGGTTTATATGTGTGTTATTTTTTCCAGCAGTAATCTATCATAACTCGCAAGTGACAAACAGCATAGGAACAAAAACTGAATAAACTTAACAAGTTCATACACCTCTTTAAATGTTAAAGATTATTGTTTTATTTCTCAACATATTTGTTGGAATTCCTCCAAACATTTGTCTTATCTGTCAATAAGCTTTTGAATGTCCAATGCAAAGAACAATGCTAGCTGCTGGCTGTCCATGCCACTAAAGAACGACTGATTGCACCTTGGTATATGATGCAAATTTTTGCCCATATAGCATTTTTTACATCAGGAATGTACTGCTCGCTTCGTAAAACACTTGTCACCATATACAAAATGCATCTCAAAACGAATCTGATTTGCATTAAATTTGGTTGCCCACTAACTAAACAACTACTGAATGCTGTTCGTTACAGGAGGATTTCAGTGGGAACATCGCGTATTTACTGCTAATAAATGACATCATCATAATAAAACTCAGAGCAGCTGCTCAGAATTAAATTCCTTACAAAACATGTATTTCACATTTTTAATATTTGAACGAGAAGTATTATTAGATTGTAACCAATTTAATGTACTCCTTGTGCGCATTATTTTCTCCTGTATTATTGTGCTTTTTCGTTCATTTCAACTTGTATTAGAGACCCGGTGTTAATTTGAGACCGGACTAATATTATACTAATAGTGACTGGTGTCGAAGTCGTTATTGGAAATTGTCTCCATGTCTATCTGGCACCGTTATAAAAATATGGCATTTTAAAGATAACGAGGTCACGACCTTGATCTTTTGGGGTCACATGATGTCATCGGTCACGTGACCATTTGACTTACGTTGGTTGACTTCCTATGGGTGTCCATAGTGACCACGCATCTATCTAGCACCGTGGCCATTTGAAATTCTTCCAGGAAAGTTCTTCCAGGAACAGAGGTTGGTTGTCGGTCAGTCCTCTACATTACGCTGATCTCGTTTACTCCTCTTCGCTACGTTTGGAACGTAGCGCGTGAGGAGTAAAAACTAGCAGAATGGCGCTGTTTTGTAACTTAAATCAAACGACCCTTGTATATATTATGTATTTTCAAATATGTTATGAATACAGCTTTATGCTGGGGATCTGTATTAGTATTTATTTGTTAGTATTTTATTTAATATATAATATGTTAGAAGTTCTCAGAGAACACTAACCACTGTCGAGGCTACTACTGCCATTTGGCAAATAAAACTACCATATATTTTTCTTCGAAAATACAGCATTTGCATTGCTAGCAAAAACATCGATTGTTTTCGGCCAACACTAACCCACCAAAATTTTTTTATGTCATCCATAACGTTTTGAGTAATACTTTTTACAAACAGACCCCCAGTAAAGGCATAACCTTCTCCTGTCAGTACAAGGAAATGTTTCATACTCGTACATATTGTGTTATTAGAGTGTATTATATTTGGATGCTGTCTTTTTGATATGTTAGGCAGTTTGAGTGAATGGGCTTAGTTGCTAACATGACTTGAGAAGATGTTGGGTATTATTTAAAAATCAGTGGATTTATGCATAATTAATAAAAAAGAGATGGTTTTTGAACATCTGGCAACTTTTCAAGCTTAATTGGCACTAGTTTTGAAAGTTGGAGGGGTTTATATGTTCTTTGTTTTTTTTGCTTCCTTATCCTTTTCTCACTTCTTTAACTTACAGAATTAAGAGAGATTTGTCAACTTATTTTTTCCCATGATAATTCTGTGGGCTTTCATACATGTTGCTTATGTGTTAATGAACTGTCGTGAATGATAACTGCCATCATGTCAGCATAATGGAGTTTCTATAATGTGTAGCTTTTGTTTGATTTTAGTTTGTGATATTTTTGATTGTAGCATTAACTACAGAGAACGTTGGTGCTAGTCAGTGAAGTGGTTGTATATCAGTGAGAAAGCCAACTATTTTTTGGCTGCAGTCCGTATTTATCCTGGTTCATCATGACTTGTGCAGTGTATTGCTGATGGGCAGTAAAGGTGATATTCTGTTCTAACCCCTATAGCATCTGATTTCAGCATCTAATACAATGTACTTTCAAGTTTTCATAGTTGTTGTTCTGTTCTAGCACGTATTCCAGCCAGCGCTTACTTTCTCAGGTGACATATCTTGTTCAGCGGTTCCCCTCTTCTCTTTGTAAAATGCAATACCTAGAATATGTCCGCTTTCTTTTTTCTGTCTTTTTTCTGTTTTAATCTCTGTCACTAAATTTATATTTTAAACATCTTACTTATGTTTGAATGCTGTTTCTGTTGGTTTGGTTTCAGAAATGGTATTTGGTATGTGGAGTACCATTTAACCTATCAGTTATTCATATTATCAGCTGAGACAGGGAAAAAATTGGAACTGTGCTTTGCTGTTTAATGGTTCTGCCTGGCTGTGAGTGATGGGTAGCAGGATTCTGTATTCTGTTGGCTCTGAGCTCGATCTTATGCCAATGCTGTGTGATGATTTTTGCAACTGCGTAATGATTTGATTTTTGTGATCGCATTTTGAGTTTGACTCTTTTTCTGTGCCCTTGAACTGTACAGTACGATCTACACTTTTGATGTTTTGTTGATCGTGGATTGTATAGTGTTGGATTTTTAATGTGAACTATCACAGGATTTAATTACATCTATGAGGTTTTTATCCCTTCTAAAATTGAATGTAGTGAAATTGTTAGTTTATTTCCATAAAAGTATGTGATGTGGTTTTATGTCACTTTCATTGTTTGTTTTTATCCTGTTTGTTTCTGTAGGTAAACTGCTATTTGGAATTTTTGCTGCAGTGGCATCTTCACTGGATATGTTTTTTATTGTTAGGCAATATTTATTTTCAAGCACTGCTCAGAGAACTTAACTTTCAAGAAGTCTCGGCCTAATGTGGACTAAATCTGAAAATTGGCTTGTTTAACAGAAACTGAAATTGGCAATTGTACAGTAGACATGGTATTACCAAAATGACAGTACTGTTACTCTGCATTGTCAACGAATAGTCTTAGGTTGGTTGTTAACTTACAGTCTTTTTTACTTGAGTTGTTGGCATTTCAGCAACTGTTGCTGCTGTTCTTGGAGGAACTACAGATAGTTAACTAATACAGGTTGTATTTTGAATAATTTATAATTATAGCTTATTGATCCAACATTATGCTGGTCTGTTTTGTGAGCAATCGTGGCTCAGGAACTGTGGCATTAGACCCTTTCCTAGGCAGTCGTGACTCATTTTGTATCGTCACCAGGGTTTTCAATAGCGGACGTTTGGGCGTAAATACGCCGAAAACTTTCAGCCCGTACGCCCAAATTTTAAGACGTGGACGTCACGACGTCCAAAGCAATCTGCTTCATATGTTTATTTGTCTATAATAAACTGGAAATTAACGTCAAAATCTGTTTTTTGAATGTTTCATTAATTTAAAAAAAAATTTCGCTGACTGTTTCTGAATACTTTATTTCATGAAGACGAGGCACGGCAACCATATTAATTTTGCCCTATTATGTGAACAGTTCTGATCCAGAAACTGCGATCTTCGTTTTGCATAAAACTAGTAGAATTAAATGTTGCTTGTTTTTACAACAAAGCCCAGCTGTCGCAAAGGAAGACGTGCTACAGCTTATAAAGTTCCTGTTTCACTAATGTCCTTTAAGGTCATCCAAGGTCAATGATTTTGTATGGCATTTAAAAGCCAATAGGCCTATGTGACTTATTATTATTTATGAATAGTAACCTTGGCCTTATTTTTCATTATTTCTGAGATATGGCCACTTATAGCTTGAAACTTTCTCTTAAAAATTGCGGCTAAACCACTGCAGATAGAGACATGATTACTATTGACAGCCTATAGGAAGTCGCCATCGCCCTATCTGGTTGTATCATCGTAGTTTAGCCACAATATTGCATGGTTGGCATACCATTGTGCAGTATGACCTTTGAAGGTCATCCACGGTCAATGATTTTCATGTCATTTGATAGCCAATATGCGACTTTCTTTTACGATAGCAACTTAGGCTCTATCTCGCACCGTTTAACCACAATACGTCCATGACGGACAAACCAACAGACAGACGACAATCGTGTTATAGACACGCTATACAGCATAGCTTCAGTGCGTAAAAACCATGACCTATGTTGTTGGTGGGTAAGTGACACATAAGTAGTAGGGCCTAAGTATTGTTTTGCATTAAGTTTTTGCATGACTTCCAGATTTTGTACACTGACGTCCAATTTTTTTAGCCTGGAACTCATGACGTCCTGAAAATTCAGGTCCATTGAAAACCCTGATCGTCACTGGTGGCAACATGAAGTTCCGCCATCTTGCTCTTTTTTTCCATTTGCGTTTAATTAGGTGAAATTTTTCTTCGGTTTTGCCGTTCAGTTTTGTAAAGTTTCTCCATATTAGGTTTGGTCCTCCGGAATTATTACATATGCCACTACTTCCTGTCTTGTCGCCCAGCCTACAGCACAGCATGAAAGCATCAAGGGTATGTGACAAGAATGGTTGTCGGCAAAAATTTGCTGAACTACTAATGCCCGAAAAATGTCATATAATATCTGTTTTTATATCTTTGAGCCTCGTGGTTTTATATGTAATAATGTGCAGTATTCTGGTAATGGAAGACTTTCTTAGGTTGTTTACTCTGGTGATTACTATGCATTTACTAACAGCATGTGATAGACATTTTGACAACGTACATTTCATATGCCTGGTCACTATTAGACTGATATTTTGATAGATTGTGATATAGAATTTATTATGCTGTGCTTTTATTCTCAATTCTGTTGCGTTTGTTTATGGTTTGGTATAATTCATAGCATGTCATTGTTCGGAATCTGTGACGTGAAAACACAAATACAGTGAAATTGCTTTAAAAGGTGGTTTCCATTATTTTTACTCCTCGCACGCTACGTTCCTAACGTAGCGAAGAGGAGTATATGAGATCAGTGTAATATTGAGGACCGACCGACGATTGACCTCTGTTCCTGAAAGAGCCTTCCTGGAAGACCTTCAAATGGCCATATCTGAATAACGGTGCTAGATAGACGCATGGTCACTATGGACCACCCATAGGAAGTCGACCGCCGGGAGTCAAATGGTCACGTGACCGATGACGTCACGTGACCCCAAAAGGTCAAGGTCGTGACCCCATTATCTTTGAGTTGCCATATCTCCGTAACGGTGCCAGATAGACGCATGCGTTGAGGTATAACAAGACAAATGGCAACTAGCATCATCGACCATAATTGGAATTTTTTTTCTCTCATTGCCTAAAATCGGGCAATAATTTATGAAATTTGGGGAGGCATTTTCCAATAACGACCTCGACGCCAGTCATTGTTAGTATAATACTAAACGGGTCTTAATTAGACGCCTGGTCTCTAATACAAGCCGAAAGGAACGAAAAAGATTTTAAAAGAAAATGATGCGCGCGAAGAGTACATTAGATTGGTCACAATTTAATAATATTTCTTGTATATAATGGCATTGTGAACCCCCTGATAATTCGAAACGATCGTCTTAAGAGACGTACGAGCGTAAACTTATCGAGGTATTTTGTCTGGAACTAGAAGGTTTAAATATTTATTATTGACAGATATATTTTTAGGAAAAGATTCAGCTGACGGAAATTTGAGTAGGCCTAGCGTTCACTATACTGATCAGTAGCTTCGTGGCAGGGAGCAGTTAGTTCCCATCAAATTTGAGCTTGTCGAAAATTTTTGTCTGTACAATGCTCGTAGAGTCGTACTCCCTATCTAATTCCCTGGTACAATGCAATGCATAGCACTGGACTGTGTAGAGTACCAACTGCGTAATATGTAAACAAAATGCGTGAAATGTCCGCGGGATTTTTGTTGCAGTTAAAAATAACAATTTTGCTAGTTAAATAGCGAAGAAGTAATACTTGACAGCTGTTATATTTATACGAACGTGTCAAATTGAAGATGCCTCGAGAAATGATAACCCTGCAGCTGGGACAGTGTGGAAATCAAAGTACGCGTCTAATTTTCGACTACGAGCTTGTTCTAAGGAGTGGCACTGAATACCGAAAACAACCAAGGCTGTTTTTGGTAGTTTCGGTAAACCAAGATACCGATAACAACCTAAATACCGAAAACTTTAATTGAATACTGCACTCGGTGTTCTTTTCCGTCTTCAGTTATACGCAAATGTAAGCAAACACGCCCTAAGTCTAACACAGTTTTCCGACTGCCATGTACGGAACTTCATGCACACTAGTGCTGACTCTACATTAGGATTTTCATTTCGATACGATATCGATACAATATTTTTTTGCAAAATACTGCAATATCGATATCGATATTTTAAAGATATTAAATATGTAAATCTTGTACAAGCACCGGAATTAGACGTGAACATTGAGCAAGGCAGTATGCTTCATTTAGATAATACAAATGTGTTTCTAGGTAAACTTATAAAGTTATTTAATACGACTGTAATTAAATTACGACACCTGTTTAAATCATTGCATTTGTAATCTTTCTTCCCAGTCATGCAGTGTAGTGAAGAATCTGGTAAATATTGCCATATTTTTCAATATCACGATAAGACGGCATAGTCAATATTTTTTGACGGTATGATATGATACAATAATATTGATATCGAAAATGATATATTGAGACATCAGTGACTTATGCGCATGTCATTGTGGATGAACAGCAGCAAATTTGAGCAGTTCCATTTTCATTTATTTCTAGGCACACAAACAAGTAGGCTCCACTCACAGGCACTAATGACTCTAACACGCTGCAGGCCACTACATTGGACTTCAGTTGTTAAGCCACTATGTTATTAACTAACTGACGTTATTTTACCACTGTCCAATAATTACTTATTATGTAACTGGTCATGCCGTTTCGCCCATTGTGTCATCAGCACCGCCAGTGCGGTAAACAGGCTCCAGTGTTTGGCATAATTAGCAACTCACCGCTGGTTTCCTACATTCACTCAAATGTGCCAAGCCTCACCCTCTTCTTTCACACGCACGGAAACGCAGGGTGCAGCATGCCGGTGACTCGGCTTTGATTACAGCTGACTGAGCAGATAACACTTGCGGCAAGAGGGTTGGCGAGCAAGAAGAGTCGTGGTGCAACGTTCTCGCCACACCGGGCACAGTCAAGATGCTAGAGCTACTCTGTTTCATAACTGAAACCGTCAATAGAGTGAGCGAGTAGGGTTTAACGTCCCACCCTACACAGTATAGGTCATTTCGGGGATGGCAAACCGTCAATAGAGAGCCTAAAACCGCTGTTTCAATACGGTTCAATATTGCTAAAAAAACCACAGTTTCAGTGACGATTTCGATAACTGTAGCATCACTAGAGATATTATGTATTTTGTGGTACACTGATATGCTAAACAGTGTAGAAGCTTTCAAGTAATTCTTTTCTTTAAAAAGTTTTTTGATGTGTCTGATTGGATGGTTGTGGTCGATCCAGTTTGATAAGTCAACTGAAGTTGCATTTTTGACTTCATATTTTTTAGAATGTACTTCACTAGCATGTGATTAATTAATTGAGTAATATTGATTGCAGTATGTACTTTATAATGTCAATTTTTCATTGTGTTGATTTAATGGGATCTGTTTTTTTTGTTGTAGTTGGTATGGAGTTTTGGAAGCAGCTTTGTGCTGAACATGGCATCAGCTCTGGTAACATGCACTGGCTTAACTTGCAGAACTTGCTATTTCTGTCATTAATTTTTGTTTATATCGTGAAATAAATGTGCTCTCAAAGTGAAGCCAAAGTGGCTTGATTTTATCTTCAATGAACAGTTATCCATCTTAGTAGTCTGTACTAACACAGCCTGTTATTTAGCTGTGCACAATAGTGTTTCCATTATGATGTTGAAAGTCTAAATATAGTAAATGACTGTTGATTTTATGGCTGTATGTTACAGAAGGGATCTTAGAGGATTATGCTACAGAGGGAACTGACAGGAAAGATGTGTTTTTCTACCAGGTTAGAATTTAATGATGTTGGCCATTTGCTCACAAACCATTATTTATCATATTTACAACACTGTTCTGGTGTTCCCTCAGGCGAAAAATGCAAGATTACATTGATGCAGGATGCTGTTTAAATACACTTCGTATCTATATGTCGGTTTGTAAAATAATGTACGAATTGTAGGGGAGATAGACATGGTGCTATTGCAAGATTTTTCTGTGGTGTGAAGTTATGTTTAAGGTCAGAATAGGACATGTATGAAAATAATGTGAACATTTTGTAGTGCACATTTTTGCTGTGACATATGGAGCAGTGTGAAGTTTCTTCAGGAGTATTGAAACAAGGCAGTCGGTGGTGTCCGGTTATCTGACTGGTGCAGTGTAATGTAACTGTTAGGCCGATGATGAACATTATATACCACGAGCCGTGCTGCTTGACCTGGAGCCGCGAGTCATCAACTCAATAATGAACTCGCCATTTGCAAACCTCTATAACCCGGAGAACGTTTACGTGTCAAAAGACGGCGGCGGAGCTGGCAACAACTGGGCGCAGGGCTACTGTCAGGTGCTTAACATCGATAATCTCTGTCATGCCATATTCTGACTGTGCTGTATACTTTGAATTTTTTTGTCAGACAGTTAATGTCATGATTACTGCTATGATCTCTTTTCCTCATCAGGGCTTTGAGCAGTCAACTTAGTCTAATTTGGTGAATGGGCATTGTACAAAGAGTTTGGTAAATCAGTTCTATCACAAAGTAAGCGACTGCCATTTTTACTCAGAAGATTGTGTTTTTTCCTTTATTGCCATATATGATTTTTTAGCGTTGTTACAGTTTCACACTGGCTGAGGTCAGTCGGTTTTGGTGCGGTTTTGGAGAAAAAAGCAATGGTTTCGGGGGAAAAACACTTTTTCAGTCAGTTTCGGTTTTCTGACCAGCACCAAAACCAGCTGCGGATTTTTAGTGATAATGCGCAGACCCGCCGTGCACTTTGTCCCTCACGGCCAGATGCGTGCGTCAGATACCTGCTGAACGCAAACTACGTGGGTGTTCAGGCGACGGCGCATTGCTGATGAGGAGAGAGAGAGAAGACAAGACAGACCCACGGTGCTCGCTAATGATTAGTTTAGGGGCATAGACAGACTGCTGGAGAAATGGTTGTTATGGTTTCACGTTTGCCAGTTAGCTGTGGTCGATTGATTTGACTGACGTTACGGGAGAACGGACGGCGTGGCCTTAGGCAAACTTGCATTATTACTGCTCAGACCGAGTGAGCTAAGCGTCCCTCGACCAGACAGAGGTAGGCAGACAAACAGACAGAGACAGAGAGGGAGGTCAAACAACATGTGCAGAAACATGCATGCGGTCGCTCTGGCGATCACGGTGACATGCAGTGACCGACGTCCAGCCTTCGATTAGGCATACAAACAAGTAGGCTCTACTCGCACCTGTTAGTAATTAACTTTGTTCGTGCTGCATGCCAGTCAACAGGACTTCAGTTTGCAACAGTACCGTGTACCAGTGACTGTGTAACTGTGCTCACTGTCGCCGCCGTCGCTCGCCTTTGTTGCAATAAATATTACGTAACAACCGGTCACGCCGTCTCACCCAGCATCACCAGCATCTCTGCTGCCGCTTCACAGTCTGACATTAATTAGCAACTCACGGACGCTCGACTGCTTTCCCACACTCCTTCATTAAGCCTCCCGCTCCCCCTCATACGCTAGATGCAGCGCTGCAGGCGATCTCAGTTTGATCTGTGCGATAACGCTCGCAGCCAGAGAAGCAGGCAAGATGAGTCACTGCACCACAGTCGTTTCGCCGCAGCATGCTGTTTAACGTTCACAGCACAGACACTGGAGTTGCGCCATTTGGAAATCAAAAAATCGAAACTGTCAATTGAGAGCCCAAAACCGCAGTTTTAATTCGATGTTGCTAAAAAACCACACTTTCAGTGCCAGTTTCGATAACCGTAACAACACTGATCTTTTTTTCACAAAATGTCATGATTATGCTCACGTCTGAACATCCCATAATGTGACACACACAGATTTTTTGCACTAATCGACCATATGATGTAAACTTGATTCGTTTTTTTTGCGTCAACCTGTTTGACTTGCCGACTATTTAATTCTATGCAGTCAGTCAGTCAAAACATATTTTATAGCACTATCTGTTATGAAGGACTTGGTGTATGCAGCAGCAACCATAGTTGTAGCCAAAGTTTTATTCTCAACTGATGAATTACATGGACTGAATGGTGCACTGTCTCGCGTTGTTGTCAGGGAGAAGGTTTATACGAGGAAGTGTTTGACATAATTGATCGTGAAGCCGATGGTAGTGACAGTCTGGAGGGTTTCGTTATCTGTCACTCTATTGCTGGTGGCACTGGCTCGGGCATGGGTTCCTACATTCTCGAGAAACTTAATGACAGGTTCTGTCTGATCCATTTATTTTTCAAAATCTGCGATTTGAAGTTTAATACTGTGCAAGTTTTTTTTGATAGCGGTTGGTATCTCAGATGGCCAAATCTGGCCACGGATTTTATTTATGTGACAAACCTACCAAAAACCCACCCAAAACTTAATCCAGTTTTAGATTTTTGTTCCACTAAAGATGAAATAGTTTGTATATAAATTTGCATTTGATATGGATGGCATTTAGCAATGCTCATATAATAACTTAAAACCTGCAAACCAAAAAAAATCCAAAACCCATCAAGTCCACTAGATTTGGCTTTTTAAATACTGCTGAGTGATACTGCTATGAGTACCACAAATGCCACTGGTGATTTTCATTTAGGGCCGGTTTCTGGATCTTTTAGTTAACTGATCAGTTAGTAAACTGTCTGTTAATTGTAACTCACTACTTGAGTTTGTGTGCGTTTCTGAACAAAACCTTGACTGGCTGTTAGCTAACTGAATGATAAACTATAGTTGCTTAGCAATGATGCGCACAGCGCTAATCACTTCCACCTAGCACAGGTGGGCATCATGTCAACCAGCCCACGAGCCAGCCAACCGATTGCGGATGACCATTTTGTCTATTCATGAATGGATTTTATAGTAACATTTGTAGAGGCTAACGTCTCCTCGAGCGTTTTGAAGGCATTGTTATACGGTAAAATCGTTCTATAGTATCACATTCGTCAGCTAACTGCTTGCAAAATGGTACAAAAGCTGCGTTAAATACGATAATTATGATCAACGGTTGGCTAACTGGCCGATTTCAGCCACTTAAATTTTTGGCCATTATAACTGTTGGTTAGTGCAATGAGAAACGCGAGTTATGCAAATGTGTTGGTTAACACTAACTTGACCAGCCAGTTAAGATCCAGAAACCGGCCCTTAACTAGCCAATTTCTTGAGTTATTCTTACCGTATTCTGCAACAGTTTGACAGCTGTGGGAGTTGAATCATGTGAGTTCATTTTGCCACATGCTGACAGGTTTCCAAAGAAACTGATTCAGACTTACTCCGTGTTTCCAAATCAGGAAGAAATTTCCGACGTTGTTGTCCAGCCGTATAACTCGCTGTTGACATTGAAGC